>OIWT01000170.1_pt1 | contig 93449 bp, 71 predicted proteins | sample 1587701 | NCBI WGS metagenome assembly OIWT01 (sample SAMEA3888904, study PRJEB22519) | human gut metagenome | biome: human gut; feature: human-associated habitat; material: faeces | place: Denmark | collected 2009
CAGCGAGACACTCTATTGGAAAAATGTCTCGCTGGAATATACTTTTTTAAGGGACGACTAAGTAAAATAAAAGCGGTATTACTTACGTTGATATTCCAATCTGCTGCACAAAAAAAACTGCCTTTCCCGATTGTGGAAAAGGCAGTTCCTCATATATCTAAAATAAAGAAATAGATTCCTTATTTATATTCAGCCCAGCTCTTGATAGCTATGTCATCTATATCAATCGTACAGAAAGCATTGATGAATGCGCTTGCCAGACGGGCATTGGTTATCAATGGGATATTCAAGTCGATAGCTGCACGGCGAATCTTGTAACCGTTGGTCAACTCGCCGGCCGTGAGGTTCTTCGGAATGTTCACGACCATGTCGATTTCTTTGTTGTGAAGCATCTCGAGTGCCTGCGGTTTGGCTTCAGGTTCGCTTGGCCAATGTACCAACGTATTTTCAATACCGTTCTCTGCCAGGAAGCGTGCCGTACCGGGAGTAGCAAAGATGTTATACCCTTTCTTTCTCAACATGCGGGCAGCATCAAGCATATCAACTTTTTGCTTGGCTCCTCCAGTTGACAAAAGAACGTTTTTGGCCGGAATGCGCTGGCCAACAGAAAGCATGGCTGTCAGCACAGCCGTACCGGTGTCGTCTCCCAAACAACCGACTTCTCCCGTAGACGCCATGTCGACGCCCAATACGGGGTCAGCCTTCTGCAAACGGTTGAACGAGAATTGTGAAGCCTTGATGCCGACATAGTCGAGGTCGAAAAGACTCTTTTCGGGTTTCTCGACGGGCAATCCCAGCATGACGCGCGTAGCCAGTTCGATAAGATTTATCTTGAGAACTTTGCTCACGAAGGGGAAGCTACGCGACGCACGGAGGTTACACTCGATAACCTTAATGTCATTTTCACGTGCAAGGAACTGAATATTGAACGGCCCTGAAATATGAAGTTCTTTCGCAATCTGCCGAGAGATACGCTTGATGCGGCGCACGGTCTCCACATAGAGCTTCTGCGGCGGGAACTGAATGGTAGCATCACCCGAATGGACACCGGCATATTCGATGTGTTCGCTGATGGCATAAGCAATGATTTCACCATCCTTAGCCACGGCATCCATTTCCACCTCTTTCGCATGTTCAATGAACGAACTTACAACAACAGGATGTTTCTTTGACACATTGGCAGCCAACTGAAGGAAACGTTCCAGCTCTTCCTGGTTGGAACATACGTTCATGGCTGCACCGGAAAGCACATACGACGGACGCACCAACACAGGAAAACCCACCTTCGCAATGAACGCGTTGATGTCTTCCATCGAAGTCAGCGCACTCCATTCGGGTTGGTCCACTCCAATGCGGTCAAGCATGGCTGAGAACTTATCGCGGTCTTCCGCATTGTCGATGCTCGTGGCAGACGTGCCGAGAATGTTCACCTTTTCTCCGTCAAGACGCATGGCCAGGTTGTTGGGTATTTGTCCACCGGTCGAGACAATGACACCATGCGGATTCTCCAATTCGATGATGTCCATCACGCGTTCGAATGTCAGCTCGTCAAAATAGAGGCGGTCGCACATATCGTAGTCAGTCGACACAGTTTCAGGATTGTAGTTAATCATCACGCTGCGGTAACCTTCCTTGCGGATGGTGTTGAGTGCTTGAACGCCGCACCAGTCAAACTCAACAGACGAACCAATACGGTATGCACCCGAACCAAGCACGATAATAGAGCGATGGTCGCCCAAATAATGTACATCGTTGCCCACCCCACTGTATGTCAGGTAGAGATAATTCGTTTGTGCAGGATATTCAGCAGCCAGCGTGTCGATTTGCTTCACGACAGGCACGATGCCCAGGCTCTTGCGATAAGCACGCACCTCGTTGATGGCTTGCTCGATCTCCATGTCTTTCTCCAGACCGACGGCACGCCCGATTTGGAAGTCTGAAAAGCCCTGCACTTTCGCTTTACGCAACAAGGTCGCATCCAGTTTCTCCAATCCGTCAAGAGCATGCAGTTCTTTGGATGTGTTCATGATGTTCATCAACTTCTGCAAGAACCACTTGTCGATCTTCGTTAGTTCATGAATCTGATCGATGGTGTAGCCTGCACGCATGGCTTTGCTGATGACAAAAATACGTTTGTCCGTCGGCTCCCGAAGAGCCTTGTCCACATCAGCAATGACCAGCTCCTTGTTTTCCACAAAACCATGCATGCCTTGTCCAATCATGCGCAAGCCTTTCTGAATAGCCTCTTCAAATGTACGCCCGATGGCCATGACTTCACCGACAGATTTCATGGAAGAACCCAGCTCACGGTCAACGCCACGGAATTTGCCCAAGTCCCAACGGGGTATCTTGCAGACTACATAGTCCAATGCCGGTTCAAAGAAGGCTGAAGTTGTCTTCGTCACAGAGTTCTTCAAGTCGAACAGTCCGTAACCCAATCCAAGCTTGGCAGCAACGAAAGCCAAAGGATAACCTGTGGCCTTGGAAGCCAAAGCTGACGAACGGCTCAAACGAGCATTCACTTCAATGACACGGTAGTCCTCCGACTCCGGGTCAAAGGCATACTGCACGTTGCACTCACCCACGATGCCGATGTGACGTATGATGCGGATGGCCAACTCACGCAGCTTATGATATTCCTTATTGGTCAGTGTCTGTGACGGAGCTATGACAATGGATTCACCCGTGTGAATACCCAGCGGGTCGAAATTTTCCATGTTACATACCGTGATACAGTTGTCATACTGGTCGCGCACGACTTCGTATTCGATTTCTTTCCATCCTCGAAGCGACTTCTCCACGAGCACCTGCGGCGAGAATGAAAACGCCTTTTCCACAAGAACATTCAGCTCCTCTTCATTGTCACAGAAGCCAGAGCCAAGTCCTCCGAGAGCGTATGCAGCACGCACAATGACCGGATAGCCCACTTCACGTGCTGCCCGGCGTGCATCTTCTGCATTCTCCACAGCTTCACTCTTAATGGTCTTCACATGGATTTCATCGAGCTTTTTTACAAAGAGCTCGCGGTCTTCCGTGTCGATAATGGCCTGCACGGGAGTACCCAGCACGCGTACATTATATTTCTCCAACACACCGCTCTTGTAGAGTTCCACACCACAGTTTAGAGCCGTCTGTCCGCCAAATGACAGGAGGATGCCGTCAGGACGTTCCTTTTGGATGACCTTCTCGACAAAAAACGGTGTCACCGGCAAGAAATAGATTTGATCAGCAACGCCTTCGCTGGTCTGCACCGTTGCAATATTAGGATTGATAAGCACGGTGTAAATGCCTTCTTCTTTCAAAGCCTTCAGCGCCTGTGAGCCGGAATAATCAAACTCGCCAGCTTCACCAATCTTCAATGCGCCTGAACCTAACAGCAATACTTTCTTTATATTTTCTTTCATGTCGTTTCTGTTTAAAGGAGTTTCACAAAATCATCAAAAAGGAACTCTGTGTCTGTCGGTCCGCTGGCTGCTTCCGGATGGAACTGTGCAGAGAACCAAGGCTTAGACTTGTGACGAATGCCCTCGTTCGAGCCATCGTTCATATTGATGAAAAGCGGTTCCCAATCAGCTCCAAGTGTATTGTTGTCCACCGCATAACCATGGTTCTGACTGGTAATGAAACACTGGTTCGTGCCCACCTTGCGCACCGGTTGGTTATGACTCCGATGACCATATTTCAACTTGTATATTTTAGCACCTCCGGCCTTGGACAGCAATTGGTTGCCCATGCAGATACCGAAGATAGGTTTGTCGGAGAGACTCATTGCCTTGCGGATGTTTTGAACAGCCTCATCGCAAGTATCCGGGTCACCCGGTCCGTTTGAAATGAACAGTCCATCATAGTCCAACGACGTAAAGTCATAGTTCCAAGGTACACGGATGACTTCCACATCACGCTTGAGCAAGCAACGGATGATATTTGCCTTCACTCCGCAGTCCACCAAGACGACTTTCTTCTTGTCCGCACCTTCATTGTAACGGATGACTTCCTTGCATGAAACTTTGTCCACATAGTTGACGCCGCTATATTGTGCTTCAGGAACATTATCCGGCTCATCATCAAATATAATCCGGCCCATCATCACGCCATGCTCACGGAGCACCTTCGTCAGCCCACGAGTGTCCACTCCCGTAATGCCTGGAATCTGTTCACGCTTCAACCAATCGGCCAGACTCTCTACGGCATTCCAATGACTGTATTCATAGCTGTAATCACTTACGATTATCGCATCTGCATGAATCTTCTCGCTCTCCATAAAGGTGGGCAAGCCATTGGCTTCGAAAGTAAAAGGTGGCACCCCATAGTTTCCCACCAAAGGATAAGTCAGCGTCATTAACTGCCCTGCGTACGAGGGATCTGTAAGACTCTCCGGATACCCTGTCATGGCAGTGTTGAAGACGACTTCGCCAGCGACAGGTTTCTCATAACCGAATGATGTGCCGTGGAAACGGGTTCCATCATCGAGGACTAGTGTTACATTTCTCATTTCAGATATATGTTATTATTCTTGTTTAGAATTGGAATACTTTTTCTACATAATTGATGAACGCCTGATTGACTTGACGCACGCCTCCGGGTGTCGGATAGTCACCACTGAAATACCAGTCACCCGTGTGGTCGGGGCAAGCCTCATGCAGTCCTTCTATGGTCTGGTAGACAATCTCCACTTTGGCCTGAATGCCTTCACCTTCAGTCAGCATCTCGACCATCTTGGCCGAAATCTCCTCATCGGTAAAAGGCTCATAGATGTCTTTCACATAGTTCACCATCTTTTCCTTCGGCAGAAGCTCCTGTGCTTTCGACTTATTGTAGGCACGTTCGATGACGTCACGCATGTCGCGGTCCTCCAGCAAAGCGATGGCGGCGCGGAAAGCGATGAATTCACTCATCTTGGCCATGTCGATGCCATAATAGTCCGGATAGCGCACCTGGGGCGACGACGACACAATGACGATTTTTTTCGGATGCAAACGGTCAAGTATCTTGATAATGCTTTGCTTCAAGGTCGTCCCGCGCACGATGCTGTCATCGATTATCACCAGATTGTCCTGATAAGGCACCAGGCTGCCATAAGTGATATCATAGACGTGAGCGGCCAAATCATTGCGGCTATTGCCTTCGGCTATAAAGGTACGCAATTTTATGTCTTTTATAGCAACTTTTTCACTACGAATTCGCATAGAAAGTATGCGGTCGAGTTCGCTGCGTGAAGGTTTATGACCCAAAGCCTCGATTTCTTTAATCTTCAAGTGGTTCAAATAGGTATCAAAACCATCGAGCAGTCCGAAGAATGCCACCTCAGCCGTGTTGGGAATATAGGAGAACACCGTATGTTCCACATCGTAGTCAATCGCCTTCAATATCGGGGTCACAAGAAGACGTCCCAACTCCTTGCGTTCGTCGTAAATGTCCTTGTCACTTCCCCGGCTGAAATAGATGCGCTCGAATGTGCATTTCTTCACTTCCTTCGGCTCATTGATCTGCTCCAGGCGCATCTCGCCTTTTTTGTTGACCAGGACAGCCTGTCCCGGCTCCAGCTCGTGCACATCATCAGCCGCTACATTCAAGGCTGTCTGAATCACAGGACGCTCGGACGCCAGCACAATGATTTCATCATCCTTGTACCAGAAAGCGGGACGAATGCCCCACGGGTCGCGCATGGCAAAGGATTCGCCGCTACCCGTCAGTCCGCAGATGACATAACCTCCGTCCCAATCCTTGCTTGACGAACGAATCACATTGGTCAAATCGATATTGTCCTCGATGGCGCCCGTCAGTTCCAATCCCGACAAGCCTTCCGCCTTGTAATGCTGGTAAAGGCGCTCCACCTCGCGGTCCAGCCGATGCCCGACTTGCTCCAGCATGATATATGTATCTGAATAAATCCGCGGATGCTGGCCTTCGGCCGTGATTTTGGAAAAAATCTCATCCACATTGGTCAAGTTGAAGTTACCGCACAACGCCAGATTCTTCGCGCGCCAGTTATTGCGGCGTAAGAACGGGTGGACATAAGAAAGACCACTTTTCCCGGTAGTCGAATACCTCAAGTGGCCCATATAGGTTTCTCCCGCAAACGGCACATAACGCTGAGCATAGTCAGCATCGCGCAGTTGTTCAGGAGTCAAATCTCTGAATTGTTTTTGAATCGTCGCAAATATTTCGGTGATAGCCCCCGTGCCCAAAGCCCGTTCCCGGAACATGTATTCCTCGCCCGGTTCAGCCTTTTGTTTCACACATGCCAAGCCTGCGCCCTCCTGGCCGCGGTTGTGTTGCTTCTCCATCATCAGATAGAGCTTGTTCAAACCATACATCCAAGTGCCATACTTCGCTTGATAGTAGCTCAGCGGCTTGAGCAAGCGTATCATGACGACTCCACATTCGTGCTTCAGTTGTTCCATTTAATAATATCTCGTTTGATTATTCTACTGTTACCGATTTGGCCAAATTGCGAGGTTGGTCCACATCCTTTCCCTTGCAGACGGCGATGTGGTAAGCCAACAGTTGCAAGGGGATGGTGGTGATCAACGGTTCAAGACACTCGATGATTTTCGGGATTTCGATGCAGTCATCAGCGATGGACACAATCTCGGTGTCACCTTCCGACACCAAAGCGATCACTTTGCCTTTGCGTGCCTTAATCTCCTGGATGTTGCTTATGATTTTCTCATACATGGCATTCTTTGTAGCCACGACCACTACCGGCATTTCCGTGTCAATGAGCGCGATGGGCCCGTGTTTCATTTCTGCGGCAGGATAGCCTTCAGCATGGATGTAGGAGATTTCTTTCAGCTTCAAAGCTCCTTCCAAAGCCACAGGATAGTTGTAGCCACGACCCAGATAGAGGAAGTTGTGGGCATAAGTGAAGATGCGCGACAGCTCGGAAATGGCCTGATTCTTGGACAGCACTTGTTTCATCTTGGCCGGCACCAGGTTCAGCTCCTGGACAATCTCCAGAAACTCCTTGTCACTGATGGTCTTCTTCTCCTTGGCCAGGGCCAGGGCCAGCATGGTGAGCACTGTCACCTGCCCCGTGAATGCCTTGGTCGAGGCGACACCGATCTCCGGCCCTACGTGAATATAAGAACCGGTGTTTGTCGCGCGGGCTATGGACGAACCCACCACATTACATATACCATATATAAATGCTCCGCGTTCTTTTGCAAGCTGGACTGCGGCCAGCGTGTCGGCCGTCTCGCCCGATTGAGATATGGCAATCACCACGTCTTCCGACGAAATCACCGGATTGCGATAGCGGAACTCCGAAGCATACTCCACCTCCACCGGAATGCGGCACAAGCTCTCGATGAGCTGCTTGCCGATCAAGCCGGCATGCCACGACGTGCCGCAGGCGACAATGATGAAACGACGTGCATTGAGCAACTTGTCCTTGTGGTCTATCACGGCCGAAAGTGCCACATTGGTCGACTCCACATTCACACGGCCGCGCATGCAGTCATTGATGCAGTCGGGCTGTTCGAATATCTCCTTCAGCATGAAATGCGGATAGCCACCCTTCTCCAACTGTCCCAGATTCATTTCTATGGTCTGTATCTCGGGCTTCATCTTTACATTTTCCAAATCGACCACCTTCAACTCCTGGCCGCGACGGACGACGGCTATCTCGTTGTCCTCCAGATAGACCACCTTGTCAGTGTACTCCACGATGGGCGTGGCATCCGACCCCATGAAAAACTCGTCATCACCGATGCCCACCACCAGCGGACTACTCTTGCGCGCGACAAGAATGGTGTCAGGCTGGCGTTTGTCCAGCAGGGCGATGGCATACGCACCTATCACTTCATGAAGAGCCAGCTGCAACGCTGTCAGCAAGTCCAGGTTGTTGGAGAGCTGCACATACTCGATGAGCTGCACCAGCACTTCCGTGTCCGTGTTGCTGCGGAAGGTGATGCCTTTCTGCTGAAGCCTTTCCTTCAGCGTGGCATAGTTTTCGATAATACCGTTATGGATAAGAGCCAGATTGCCCGAAGAGGAATAATGAGGATGGGCATTGACTTGGGAAGGTTCGCCGTGGGTCGCCCAGCGCGTGTGGGCTATTCCGATGTTTCCGGAAATGTCTTTGTCTTCTACAAAATGTTCCAAATCGGAAACGCGTCCCTTCGTCTTATATACGTTCAATTGATTCTGATGGTTGATTAATGCGATACCCGCGCTGTCATAACCTCTGTATTCCAGTCGTTTCAAACCTTTCACGAGGACAGGGTAAGCATCTCTCTTACCGATATAGCCTACGATTCCACACATACCTTGATGTTATTCTTTAATATTTGTGCAAAGATACAACATTCCGATTTATTTTCGGCAAAAGAGGTGCTATAAAAATATACATTGCCCATCATGCCAGGTAAAAATCCGCTCATCCTTTCCATCTATCATGTTTCTCAACCCATACATAATATGCGAAGCCACTGCCGGAAACATTTGATACGTTTAACAACCCGTATATATAAAAAGGAAGATGTGTGTCCCTACATCGATTGCATGTTTTTCATTTGGACACAGCAGTCTTTAGAAGCTGTTTTTGAATTTATCGTGTGATGATTTGGGATGAGTTTTTGAATGATTTTTGTTTCTGTGATGAGGAAGATAGCGGGCTATCCGACAAAGAACAAAAGCGAAAAGGGCCAAAAAATTGCCCAAAGCACACACGATAACAGATACATCAAGCCGGGAAAAACTTTTTGTAGAAATTCAAAACAGTATCTTCTATTGTTACATTTTTTAATAGCTCATATTAAAAGCCTCCGGTTCCCATAGATTGTGCTCTTGCAATAAATGAGAAGAAAAAGTCTTCGAAACCGTATCCTCTTCTTTTACTTTCACAAATTTACTTTCTGATGATATGCGATAAGTCGTTTTCCGTATATGCCCTATCAAAGGTTTGGCAGTGACACCATAATCTTCCCACTTCATAGCAACAGGCAAAGCAAAAATCATCTGATAAATGATTACTTCCTCTGTACTCTTCACTTCATATTGCTTGACGGCCAATTCGCCATTGAGCACACAACTTTCCAATGTGTCTTTCACATTCCCATTCATATCGGAAACAAACAACACATCTGTCCGGTATTCTGTGCAACCGCCAAAGGAGAGTGCTCCTAAATAAAGACCATTAGACAATTTTACCTTTAGATATACTTGAGGCATAAAATCTTGATTATTCTTTGCCAAACTATACTGTTGGCACTGAAGATCCTCATACATTTTACCTTCAATATTAGGATCAAAATCAATAATATATCCGTCAGTACGACCTCCAGGTAAATAACGATCTTTATATGGAAGATTTGCAAAAGGAATTTGACTTAACCCAAATTTAAGTGAATAATCTTGTGCATAAGAGACACTACTTATTAATACAAAAATTGCAATCAAGAATAAATTTACACATTTCATAATACATTTATTTTAAAGGTCTAATCTGAACTAAATTATAAGTTTCTTTTTTTGTCCATTTCTCGCCAGTAAAAGTTCCTTTTTGTTCATCATAATACAAACGATTTGAATTACTTGCAGCAGCATTCGCCTGATTCTTTGAACGTCCGGTTTCTATATAATTATAGTAATACTGTTGCTTTGTTTCATCATAGCCTCGCCCTGTTATTACGACAAAGTGATCTGTTGTTCCATCTGAATTCGGAGACTTACCTCTTTTATAATCGAGTCCTACTAAAAGTGGTCTATTTTGTTCCAAAGACTCATTCATCATTTCAAAAGCTGTTTTAGGATCGCCTACCAACTGTAGCGATTGACCATTTTCTTTATACAGTTGATAACGTTGTACCTCACTCCAGCTTCCCAACATCTCATTTAAGATGGATTTACAAACTTGCATACAATCAAACTTACCTTTTACATATCCCGGATATTTTGCAACAGGATAAGATAGTTTGATCGTGGGTAAAATTGCAGGCTTATCATCTGGTTCTGTCGTTCCCCCACCGGAACCGCTTCCTCCACCAGGATTCGGATCGACCGGGTCTTTCGAACCGTCAGACGAATCATCGGGATCTGTGGTTTCCCATTCATCACCTCCATTCCCATCTTCACCGTCACCCCATCCCCAATCAGGATCCGGATCAGGTTCTTCCGGTTCGGGGTCTGGATCAACAGGCGGATTAGGGTCTACAAAAACACTGTCCGGTTTTCCGTCTCCATCCGTATCTATCACCGTATAATCCTGCTCATTGCCGTAAGCGTCATGCCCATGATAGGTCCATTCACCGTCTCCCGTTTGAGTCAAGTCAGAATCATTCCAATTCCAACCGCCACCTCCACCGCCGCCGAAATCATCGCCTCCTTGGTTTTCATCAAAACTCATTGGAGCGACCAACTGACGTTGGGCTATCTGCACATCCCCAAGTAATTCTTGGGCATAAGTCACTTTCGATACGGCATCTTTCACGTCACCCGCCAAGAATACGCCACCGGTCTGCACGCCATTCTCATAACGGTCTACACGCACAGGACGATAGGTGTACGGATTCAAATAAAGAACCACACCCGAATAATGCCCGTTACGTTTGCCGCGCATGAACTGTTCGCAACGCACTTTGCCGCTCGATTTGGCATCCGGGATAAACGTCACGATGTAGACCGCACGTTTCTGACGACGAAGGTCTTTGGCTATCATCAAGCGTTGATACACACGTACCTCTTGCGAGACACTCCGCCCTTTTGCATCTTTAACCATGCGCCGGGCTTTATAGCGCATCTGAGGCTCAATCGGGAAATCATAGAACACCACTTGTTCGCGCTGTCCTTTCCGTCCCTCTTTCCACTGTGTATTAAATTCACCTGTCGGGAAACTTACCCCGTCGCTCCGCAACTGTTCGCCACTTCGCGTCATCGGAGCAAGCTCCATTGCCTTGTCAAAAAACTCATGTGCCTCCTGCAAGGAGAAGTCGTTCGGATTGGCTTCAGCATCTTTCTGCCCCTTGGATGTGCCCACATAGTCATCGACACATCCTGCAAGCAAAAGCAAGAAAACACTCAGACAAAAATAATTTTTTATCTTCATGATCTCATTGATTAATATCCATTTTTATTAAACACAAACAACTTTTAACCGGTTTAAAAGCGGGTGCAAATATAAGTTAAGAGTCTATGCGTTATACTTCCGCCTGATAAGATTCAAACTAATTTTACTCTTCACATTCATAAACTCTTTTCAACTTTTGAAAATGGGCTTTGATGTGAGCTGAAGAGCGCCCTTAAGTCCGTCCGACCTTACCCTTCTTTCCGTGCTCGGGCGGAGTTAAGGGTAAGGTCGGACGGACTTAAGGGTAAGGTTGGACGAGCTTAACAGCACGCTGACGCTTATAAAAACAAGGAATGACGACACCGGAAAGAACAACCGGAAAAGCCAGTCGCAGACGGACGAAAGGCACGTTTCCTGAAAAATATTCATTCCCAACGCATTTTTCCGGATAAAAACGATACGCGAATCTGAGAAAAGCAGTACTTTTGCAAAGTCTAGTTTACAAATATCAGTTATACATACTATGTCTGAAACAAACGCAACTTTCCAAGAGGTCAATGAAAGTTACAGCATCAACGAAGCCATCGCAGAGGCCAAACGTTGTCTGAACTGTAAAAACCCTTCGTGCAAGAAGGGCTGTCCCATCGAAAACGATATTCCCGGTTTCATCCACCAGCTCTCTATGGGAAACATGGGTGCTGCCATGAGCATCATCAATGAGAAGAGCAACTTGCCGGCCATCTGCGGCCGTGTCTGCCCGCACGAGAAGCAATGCCAGGGCCACTGTGTGCTCTATGCACGGGGCAAAGGCATCCAAATCGGGAAACTGGAACGCTTCATCGCCGACTTTGATACGGAAATGAACCTTATCCGCGAACGCCTGCCGCAGAAGACGCGCGGCAAGGTGGCCGTCATCGGTTCCGGACCTGCGGGCCTGACCGTGGCCGGCGACCTGGCACGGCAGGGATTCAGCGTCACCATCTTCGACGGCCAGGAAGAAGCGGGCGGCGTGCTGATGTACGGTATCCCGGAATACCGCCTGCCGAAAGTCGTCGTGCGCAAGGAGATCGAGAAAATCGAAGCACTGGGCGTGTCGTTCGAACTGAATTGCATGGTGGGCAAGGACATCACCGTCGATGAGATGTTCAGAAAAGGATTTGATGCCATCTTCATCGGCACGGGCACCGCGCTGCCCAAGGCACTGGACATCCCGGGAGCACGTCTGCGCGGCGTCGTGCAGTCGTCCTACCTGCTCCACATGGTGAGCATTTTCAACCAAAACACCATCACGCGCGACCGCGTTCCCCTCGTGGAAGGCGAAAAAGTGGGCATCATCGGATGTGGCAACGTGGCCATGGACGCAGCCCGCACAGCCGTACGTCTGGGCGCATCAAGCGTAAGCGTCATCTACCACCGCACGGAATCCGAGATGTCAGCCATCCAAAGCGAATACCAGGAAGCTGTGAAGGAAGGTGTGAACTTCATGTGGGAGACATCGGCCACCGAATTTATCGGCGATGAGAAAGGTTGTCTGAAGGCATTGCGTGCCAACACGCCCCAAGGAGAACAAGTCATCCCCTTCGACCGCATCTACCTGGCCATCGGTTCCCGCCCGGCCAACCGCATCGTGTCGACCACGACAGGCATCGATGTCGATGACAACGGATACATCATCGTCAAAGAACGTCCATTCGGCATGACGACGCGCAAGGGTGTCTTTGCCGGCGGCGACGTGGTGCATCATCCGCAGACCGTAGTCTTGGCCATGAAAGCTGCCAAACAAGTGGCTGTGGGCATCGCCCAATATGTCGACGCCATCAAATTGCTTGAAAGCTAATATCCAGTCAGCGACAAGTCCGACAAACCTAAATACCTATTTAGAAAAAAGGGTTGAACTCTCCTCCGGGAGAAATTCAACCCTTTTTCATTTGTAATTTTCATGCCGAACGGAAAGCTTTTGGGATGTCCGGCGTTTTTTTCAAATGGCAATCAGAGAAAAAACAGACAATAAGCCTCACACTGCCGAAGACCTATCTTCACATCCGCACTCCTGACAGCCTGACAATCGCACTCGTGACGGTCTGACAATCGCTAACTTGAAGTGCTCACAATCGCGATCATGAGGATGTCATAATCGCGATTGTAAGAGCGTCACGACAGACATGCGACATCACATTGACTTCCAAAGCATTATAAGAGCACTTCCTATCCGGACTCCTCAGTCGCATCATTCTATACAGGGAAGTTTCGCCATGTCCGTGCTGTCAGAACTGAAGAAAAAATATACAATATCCCCGCCTCCTCGGCGACACGTCCATTCGATCAGGCGGCAAGGCGTCAGGCCTCTTTCTGAAATTCATCCAACATCTTGTTGATTTCCGCATCGGCTTTGTAAAGCCGCTCCTTGCAGAACGCCAGCAGCTCTTGCGCCTCCTTCAGGGACGTACCCAGTTGGTCGATGTTCAGTTCGTTGTTTTCCACTTGTGACACAATCTGTTCCAGGCGCTTCACGGCCTTTTCATAAGTCATCGTCTTTATGTCCATACTTCCGTACTTAAAATGCAACGGGGGTGGACACCAGGCATTTCGCCCGTTGCCACCCCCGCCCGCGTTATGTCTTTATCATTCCACCTCCGGCGTAATCAACTTATATCCCTTACCGTGAATATTGATGATTTCGATGGAGTCGTCTTCTTTCAAGTGCTTGCGAAGTTTGGTGATATACACATCCATGCTTCGAGCGTTGAAATAGTTGTCGTCAATCCAAATGGTCTTCAAAGCAAAGTCACGTTGCAGAATTTCATTGGCGTGTGCACAGAGCAAGCCCAAGAGTTCAGACTCTTTGGTCGTCAGCTTGGTCTGTTTTCCGTCGATAGAAAGGATTTGTTTCTGCGTGTCGAACGTGAAGCGGCCAATCTTATAGATGCTGCTTTCCTTGTTCTTCTTGCCACGCACACGACGCAGGATGGCTTCAATACGGAACACCAGCTCTTCCATGCTGAAAGGCTTGGTGATGTAATCGTCAGCTCCGATTTTGAAACCTTCCAATATATCTTCTTTCAGTGTTTTAGCCGTCAAGAAGATAATAGGAATTTCCGCATTAGCTGCACGTATTTCCTGAGCCAGCGTGAAACCATCTTTTTTCGGCATCATCACATCAAGCACACACAAGTCAAATTTAGTCTTCAAGAAAGCCTTGTAACCGGCTTCTCCGTCAGGACACAACTCTGCAGAATAACCTTTTGCCTGCAAATATTCTCTCAAGAGCATGCCAAGATTCTCGTCATCCTCGCACAACAAAATAGTTAATTTCTCGTCCATATAATTCAATTTTTTAATAAAGGTAATGCAATTATAAACTTCGTTCCGACACCCAGTTCACTCTCGGCCCGTATGGTTCCCTTATGATCCTGGATGATTTTTTTCACATATGCCAATCCCAATCCGAACCCTTTCACATCGTGCAAATTGCCGGTGTGAACACGATAGAACTTCTCAAATATCTTCTTAAGATTTTCTTTCTTGATGCCAATGCCATTGTCCTCGATGGAAATGCAAAGCTTGTTGTTCTCATTCCATGTGCGCACGGTCAACAGCAGCTCTTCTTCCGGTTTCTTATACTTCACTGCGTTGTCCATCAGGTTGAATATCACGTTCGTGAAGTGCATTTCGTCCACAAAAATCATCGGGTCGAGGGCTGAAAGATCGGAAGTGATGCGTCCGTTGTATTTCTCCACTTTCAGGGCAAAGGTGTGAATGACTCCTTCTATAAGCTCATTGGCATTGACTTCCTTCATCTTCAGAGTCGCCTTCTGACGTTCGAACATCGACATCTGAAGCACCTTCTCCACCTGGAAGCGCAGACGTTTGGTCTCGTCATTGATCACGCCTGAAATATGCTGGAACATTTGCGGGGATTTGCCCACCGCAGGGTCTTTCAGCATCTGTGCCGCAAGCGAAATGGTCGAAATCGGAGTCTTGAACTCATGAGTCATGTTGTTGATGAAATCATTCTTTATCTCCGTAAGTTTCTTCTGACGGAATATCTGATACAACGTGAAGATGAAAGTCACCAAAAGCACAAAGGTGAATATCAATGAAGGAATCATGAACTTCACCGAACTGTAGATATAGTCATCAAGCGTCGGGAAATGTATTTGCACCCACCCGCGCTTTGCTGGAGGGTCATTCTGGAAAAGCACTTGCGGAATCGTATGCTCCGACCCGGCTTCCTCATAGTCTGGACAACGATAGACTTCGCGTCCGTCATTCGTTTGTACCGTAAAATGATAGGGAATATCAATGCCGTTATTGGCCAATTCAGTCTTAATGCACTCATCCAGCGTCTTAAAGTTGATTCGATCTTCCAATGACTTCTCGCTGGTGCGATAGAGTAATTTCAAGGCGACATCATTCACCAAATCGCGCTTATGCTTGTAGCGTCCATAAAACTCCTTGCTCATAGAACTGCTGGCTTCGGTCAAAGACTTGCGCTCAGAGTCGCCAAACAAGCCACTGCCAATGCGTATACGCATCAAAAAGCCGTTTCCTGTTTGTATCATCTGCTGGTGTACTTGAACCATCCCCAACGAATCTGTAGCATGAGCATTCAGCGCGGCCATAGGCTGCTTGTTGCTTGCCTGGCCCTTGTCCAACGTCTTTTGCAAATAAGTGGCAGCTTCAGTCAGTTCCAAAGAATTGGCTGCACTGGAAAGACTGCGTTTGACGGATTCATCAAACTGTTCCCTGCGCATCTTTATCATCTCTTCAATGTAGCTCACCTGCAAATAAAGCAAACTGACAAAGGAGAGACCCATGATAATACCTAAAATCCAAATCGTAGACTTTTTCATAGGGACAAAATTAACAACGTTAAAATAAGAATGTCCTTCTATTAACAGATTTTACATGCTGATTCTCTATTATTAACCGAAAGGACGATTTTACCTGATAAACTTGGCATTATCACTCAATCGCCTTCTCGATGAGTGCAAAAATAATGAAATTTTAATCGAATCCCTACAATCACTTCCTAAAAATTTAATAGTCATTAAATAAAAAAAGCCGTTTCCTTTAACAGAAGCGGCTTTTTTATTTAACGAATCAACTCAAGAGTTCTGTCAGTCTTCCTTTTCTTGCTTTGCTTCAAACTCTTTGATTAATTTCTCTTGCACATCCGAAGGCACAAGTTCATAGCTTGCAAATTTCATGATGAACGAAGCACGGCCTCCTGTGAGTGAACTCAAAGCTGTGGAATAGGATGACATCTCCTTCAAAGGCACTTTGGCCACTAACTTTTCATAGCCATTCTCACTGCTCATGCCCATAATCATCGCACGACGTCCTTGCAAGTCACCCATCACATCGCCCATCTTGTCACTCGGAACGAATACCTCCACATCATAAATGGGTTCCAGAATCTTGGGACCTGCATTCTTGAATGCTTCACTGAAGGCATTGCGTCCGGCAAGCATGAACGAAACTTCATTAGAATCCACCGGGTGCATCTTTCCATCATAGACAATCACACGCACATCACGGGCATACGAACCTGTCAACGGGCCTTGTTCCATACGGCTCATCACACCTTTCAAAATGGCTGGCATGAAACGTGCGTCGATAGAACCACCGACCGTACTGTTGATAAACACCAACTTGCCACCCCATTCCAAATCAATGACTTCCTGACTCTTGACAGTAACCTTATACTCCTGTCCATTGAACTTATAGCTTTCAGGCAAAGGCATTCCGTCTGAATAGGGTTCCACAATCATGTGTACTTCGCCAAACTGACCGGCACCTCCTGACTGCTTCTTGTGACGATAATCGGCACGTGCAGGCTTCGTGATGGTCTCACGATAAGGTATTTTAGGCTCTTCAAAGTTGATGAATATCTTTTCATTGTTTTCCAAGCGCCATTTCAACGTACGGAGATGGAATTCACCTTGCCCGTGCACGATGATTTGCTTCAATTCCTTCGATTGCTCTACATCCCATGTCGGATCTTCCTCACGCATGCGGAAAAGGGCACTCATCATCTTCTCCGTATCAGCCTCATTGACGGCCTTGATGGCACGTGAATATTTCGAATTCGGATACTTGATAAAATTGAAACGGTTCTCACAGTCCTTGCCGTTCAATGTATTGCCTCTGTGCACGTCTTTCAACTTCACGGTACAACCAATATCTCCTGCACAAAGTTCGCTCACCTTGATGCGGTTTGCACCAGCACAGACGAACAACTGCGAAATACGCTCTTTCGAACCACGGTCGGCATTGGTCAGGTCGTCACCTTCATGCACCGTACCACTCATCACCTTAAAATATTGCACATCGCCGATATGCGGTTCGACAGCAGTCTTGAAGAAGAACAGTGAGGTCGGCCCATTGGAATCAGGCACCACGACTTCACCGCGTGTATTGAACACTTTGGGCATCTCAGACACAAAGGGAACGACATTGCCCAAGAATTCCATCAGACGACGCACGCCCATATCCTTGCCTGCACACACACAGAACACCGGGAACATGCCGCGGCTGACCAATCCTTTACGGATACCTTCACGCATCTCGTCTTCAGTCAACGAATCTTGCTCAAAGAATTTCTCCATCAAACCTTCATCATGCTCAGCAGCAGCCTCCACAAGGGCTTTGTGCCATTCGGTCGCCTTCTCCATCTCTTCTGCCGGGATGTCTTCGATGATAGGTTCTCCGCCTTCAGGCTTCCAAGAATATTTCTTCATCAGCAACACGTCAATCAACGCATGGAAGTTCGGACCAGTCTCAAGCGGATATTGTACAGGCACAACCTTCGAACCATAAATGGACTTCAACTGTTCCAGGACATGGTCATAATCGCACTTCTCATTGTCCAACTGATTGACAAGGAATATCACAGGCTTGCCCAGTTTTTCCGTATAGCGGAAATGGTTCTGAGTTCCCACTTCAGGACCATACTGACCATTCAGCAATAAAATAGCCGTGTCAGTCACATTGAGGGCCGTAATGGCAGCACCTACAAAGTCGTCGCTTCCCGGACAATCGATTATATTGAGCTTCTTACCATTCCACTCCACATGGAACACTGTCGAAAAAACAGAATAACCATACTCCTGCTCCACAGGAAAATAGTCACTCACTGTATTCTTTGCCGTAATACGGCCACGACGTTTTATAACCCCACTCTCATAGAGCAAAGCTTCTGTGAGAGTGGTTTTACCGGCTCCATCATTACCAAGAAGGGCAATGTTTTTGATTTCATTTGTTTGATATACTTTCATGATATCTAAGATTTAAAAGTTAGATACTAAAGAGTTATATGTACTCTTCTTTTATTTTAATGACACGCAAATTAGATATTATTCTTGTGAACACCAACTATATTGTTGTGTTACAAAACTATGTTTTAAAACATAACCATTACCTACGACCTTGGAAATGACTGATAAAAAACGGCTTCTAAGCTTCTTGCAGGAGACAGGTTTTCTCTATCTTTGCCCATCAAAACATTCTTCTGACGACATCATGGCAGGCATTTACCTACATATTCCTTTCTGCAAACGGCGTTGCATCTACTGCGACTTCTACTCGACCACAATGGACGGACGTAAGGACGAATACATCTCAGCCCTTTGCCACGAACTTTCCATGCGGCAACACTATCTGGAAGATGAAAGGATTAAAACCATCTACTGGGGCGGAGGGACACCGTCACAACTGGAGGAGCGACACTTCCGAACTGTGTTCGACACACTCGCCCGACATTATGAACTACAACCCGATGCGGAAATCACACTGGAGGCCAATCCGGATGACCTCACTCCGGCATACATCCACATGCTACGCCGGCTACCGTTCAACCGCATCAGCATCGGCATACAGACATTCGACGACGAGACACTGCGCTTGCTCCACCGACGGCACACTGCTGCCCAAGCTATCGACGCCGTGCGCCGCTGTCAGGACACAGGATTCGAAAACATCAGCATCGACCTGATGTATGGCCTGCCGAAAGAAAGTCTCCAAAGCTGGGAACACGACTTGTGTCAAGCCATCGACCTGCACGTGCAACACCTCTCTGCCTACCACCTCATCTACGAAGAGGGCACGGAGCTGTGGCGGCTGCGCCGGCAACACCGGGTGGAAGAGGTCGATGAAGACAGCAGTCTGGCTTTCTTCAACCTACTCATGGACAAAATGAAACAGGCGGGATTCGAGCACTATGAAATCTCCAACTTCGCACTCCCCAGAAGATACTCCCGACACAATTCCAGCTATTGGGACGGAACGAAATACATGGGCTGCGGAGCTGCCGCCCATTCATTCAACGGCGTCTCCAGGCAATGGAACATTGCCTCGCTCGAACTATATATAAAAAGTATAAGGGAAAGGACCATACCGGCTGAAATAGAACAGCTCGATGTCCACACACGCTACAACGACCGCATCATCACCGCCATCCGAACAAGCAAAGGCCTTCTGTTGCCCGCATTGGAAAAGGAATTCGGCAAAGAGCTCCATGACTTCTGCCTGAGAAACGCACGCCATTATCTGACCCAGGGAAAACTCACCATCGAGAATGACTGGCTGCGACTGACACGCGCTGGCATCTTCATCTCCGACGGCATCATGAGCGACTTGTTATGGGTGGATGAAGACGCGTGTCAAGATGAATAGCTGGTAGCCCATGCAGAGTAGAGACGCACGGTTCATGCCAGTGCGTCCCTATCTATTTTTATTTCAATTTTACCTCTCTTATTTAATGATATGCACCGGAGCGTCTGTTTCCACTCCATTCAAGTATAAGAATGTCTCCTGATTGGGGTCATGGCCTTCCCACCAGAATCTGTGGCTGAAAGTAATGGTATCACAAGGCGTCCCATCGTTCCAGTCGAGAACGATGTCCGTTGCACCATAGTTATTATTGCTGGCGAACTCCCCAAACGATAACCCGTAAAAACCGTTGGTCAACTTAACAGAACGTAATCCATAGAACACAGACATGACAGCCTTCGTCTGTCCGGGAAGCACTATAGAATCTTTCTCAAACACCCTGCCTTTGAATCTGGCTTTTATACCGTTGTCGGCAATGGAATTTTCTATCTCAGGATTCAGCAAATCATTTCCTGCTGCATCTGTCACCATGATGTTTACAGCAAACGGCATAAAATCCCATATTATGCCGGGCGCAGGGCCGTCATAATCTTCCTTGTTGTCGTGGCATCCAGCAAACCCGATTACCCCCCCCACTAACAGAAGTCGTCCCAATAGCTTTTTCACATTCATCATTCTTACATTTATTGGTTTTTAACGGCAACAAATATATTACATTAAAGGCTGATTCCCAAACATGCAGTAAGAAATATGACGACATATCCTCCGACCACATCCCTGACGTAAGGATACAAAAAGAGCGGCATCCCGAAAAGGACACCGCTCTCTTTTATCCTATATCTTCAGAAGAATTACATCATGCCTCCCATACCCGGGTTCATCGGCATTTCAGGCTTTTCTTCTTTCTTTTCCACGATGACACACTCCGTAGTGAGGAACATACCTGCGATGGAAGCTGCATTTTCCAAAGCCACACGTGTCACTTTGGCAGGGTCAACCACACCGGCTGCATGCAAGTGCTCGTAAACATCGGTGCGTGCATTGTAACCGAAGTCACCTTCGCCTTCGCGCACTTTCTGTACGACAACGGCACCTTCCTTACCGGCATTGGCCACAATCTGACGAAGCGGCTCTTCGATGGCACGCTTGATGATTTCGATACCGGTCGTCTCGTCTGCGTTCTCGCCCTTCAGGTCTTCCAACGTCTTGCTGGCACGGATGTAAGCCACGCCGCCGCCCGGGACGATACCTTCTTCGATGGCAGCACGAGTAGCGCACAATGCATCGTCGACACGGTCTTTCTTTTCCTTCATTTCCACTTCGGAAGCAGCGCCTACATAGAGGACAGCCACACCGCCTGACAACTTGGCCAGACGCTCCTGCAGTTTCTCCTTATCGTAGTCGGACGTAGTAGTCTTGATTTGAGCCTTGATCTGGTTGACACGCTCTTGGATGTTTTCCTTTGCACCGGCACCGTTCACGATGGTCGTGTTGTCCTTCGTGATAGTCACTTTGTCAGCCGAACCCAACATCTCGATTGTAGCCTGTTCCAACTTCAAGCCCTTCTCTTCGCTGATGACCACGCCGCCAGTCAGCACAGCGATGTCTTCCAACATCTCTTTACGACGGTCGCCGAAGCCCGGAGCCTTCACGGCACAAATCTTCAAGTTAGAACGCAGACGGTTGACAACCAACGTAGTCAAAGCCTCACTGTCGACATCTTCTGCGATGACCAGCAAAGGACGTCCGCTCTGTACGGCCGGTTCGAGGATGGGCAAGAAATCTTTCAGGTTGGAAATCTTCTTGTCATAAATCAAGATGTACGGACGCTCCATCACGCACTCCATCTTCTCTGTGTCTGTCACAAAGTAAGAAGACAGATAGCCACGGTCGAACTGCATACCTTCGACAACGCCGATAGTCGTGTCACGACCTTTAGCCTCTTCGATTGTGATGACACCATCCTTTGACACCTTGCGCATCGCATCAGCAATCAACTTACCGATAACAGGGTCATTGTTGGCAGATACGGTAGCCACTTGCTCGATTTTATCGTAGTTATCACCCACCATTTCGGCTTGTGACTTGATGGATTCTACCACTTTGGCTACGGCTTTGTCAATACCGCGTTTCAAATCCATCGGGTTAGCACCGGCAGTCACGTTCTTCAGACCTACGCCGACGATGGCCTGTGCCAACACGGTAGCTGTGGTCGTGCCGTCGCCCGCATCGTCACCGGTCTTGGATGCTACAGATTTCACCAGTTGAGCACCGGTGTTTTGGAATGCGTCAGCCAACTCTATTTCCTTGGCGACTGTCACACCATCTTTCGTGATTTGAGGAGCACCAAACTTCTTCTCGATAATGACATTGCGTCCTTTCGGGCCAAGGGTTACTTTCACGGCGTTAGCCAATTCGTCAACTCCTTTTTTGAGTTGGTCGCGTGCATCTATATTGAATAAAATCTCTTTTGCCATAATACTTGAATTTTTTAATGTTTGTGAGTTTACAGTTTATTAAAAATGTATGTCTGAAGGAGCTTGGCCTCATCCGAGGATGGCGAGCACATCGCTCTGACGCATAATCAGATATTTTGTTCCTTCATATTCAAGCTCTGTGCCTGAATATTTTCCATACAACACTTCATCACCAACTTTGACTACCATTTCTTCGTCTTTGGTTCCATTACCTACGGCTACAACTTTGCCTTGCAACGGCTTTTCTTTTGCGGTATCCGGAATAATGATTCCACCAACGGTTTTCTCTTCTGCCGGAGCAGGAAGAATCAACACTCTGTCTGCTAATGGTCTTACGTTCATAGTTCTTTTATTTTTAAAGTTTTTATTTAATCATTCGTTTGCGCCGTCTTTTTCACGTCGGCACAATTTTTTAAACGAAAAGCGTGCCAAACTTCCGCAAAGGGCATATTGACAGACTAAACTGACAAAAGTGACACGTTGACAGGCCAAGGAGGGCAGGCAAACAGAAGATAAGAACAAAAGAAAAAAAACTATCCTTTATCCAACAATAAAGCACTTTTCACTATCAAATAGTTTTATCAATAAAGATATTTACTACCTTTGTGCCAGCACTACCCTTTATCACAATACAACTATGGCCTACGAGAACATCTTAGAAACCATCGGACATACCCCGCTGGTGAAAATAAACCGGTTGTCCCCCAACCCTGCCGTTTCCATCTATGCCAAACTGGAAGGTTTCAATCCGACCGGCAGCATCAAAGACCGCATTGCCTTGAAAATGATTGAGGAAGCCGAACGCAACGGCACGCTGCGCCCGGGCAAAACCATCATCGAACCTACTTCGGGGAACACCGGCATCGGACTGGCCATCATCGGCATCATCAAAGGATACCCCGTAGAAATCGTCATGAGCAGCGCCGTGTCAATCGAACGCCGCAAAATCATCCGTTCCTACGGCGGGAAAGTCATCCTTACACCGGCTGAAGAAGGTACGGACGGGGCAATCCGATTGGCCCATAAGCTGGTCGAGGAATATCCGGAGAAATATTTCATGCCTGACCAATTTTCCAACGCCTGCAACTACTTGGCCCACTATGAGAGCACGGCCCTCGAAATCTGGCAACAGATGAACGGAAACATCGACTACCTCGTCTGCGCCATCGGCACATCGGGAACACTGATGGGGCTGGCCCGCTTTCTGCGAATGATGAAACCAAGCATTAAGGTCGTATGCGCACATCCCATCCGCGGACATTACATCCAAGGGCTGAAAAACATGGAAGAAGCCATCGTCCCGGACATCTATGACCCTTCGCAAATAGATGTTCAGGAAATGATAGAAAGCGAAGAAGCCATCGCTACGGCACGCCGCATCATCGCCTGCGAAGGCATCTTTGCCGGCATGAGCAGCGGAGCCGCCATGTTGGCAGCTATCCGTACGGCCGCCCGCATCAAGTCGGGCAACATCGTAGTCGTCTTTCCTGACCGGGCCGAAAAATATCTCAGCACATCCATGTTTGACGAATTTGACGATTAGCTACACCTTATTATAATAAATAAGTCGCAAGAATTAAATGGATATATCCGCATCTAGTATAAACTAAATAGGAGTTCCTGACTAAATATCTGTCCCTTAGGTCAGGCAAGCCATCCGCCAGGCCCTGCTCCCGTCATATCATTTCGTCTAAGAGAAGGCACACACCACCGTATCTACTCCGCCCGTGCCTACCCTCTATTCCGTCCACGAGCGGAAAGGAAGGCAGGCAAGAGCGGAAAGGAAGGCGTCCACGAGCGGAATAGACACGGCCCGCCAAGCCATTCCACACCAAGGGAACGAGGCGATAAAACTATTAAAATTCAAACACTTACAGAAATGAGTCCTTCGGGTATCCCGAACGGGAAAAACTCTGAGCAGGCATAGGCCCAACTGACGGGGCATTAAGCGGACCAAAAAACATAAATCTACAGAAATCACAGACAAGTCCCCGGACAAGTCAATAGATTGTCCGGTCCAGCTCCTGCTTCATCGCCATCAGTTCTTCGCGGATGGCTTTCAGGCGATTGATGACCTCCATGGTCTGCACCGTCCCTGTCTTGTTGTTCTTCAATGTCTGGCGTGCCCCTTGGAGTGTCATGCCTTTTTCCTTGACCAGATGGTAGACCAGGCGGACTTGCTCGATGTTTTCTTCCGTATATTGCCGGATTTGACGTCCGCTCTTACGGGGCGTGATGAATGTGGGAAACTCACGTTCCCAATAACGGAGCAGAGTCTCCGACACATGAAACATGTCAGCCACTTCGCTGATGGAATAGTATAGCTTCAGATTCTTGTTTTCTTTATACGGCATATAATCACATCCTTTCTTTTATTCTTTTACCCATCAATCATACACTTTTCCGTGGTTGGCGGCCATCTGAATCATCTTGTCATAATCTTCGGCACTCAAATCCATGAAATAATAGTTCACCGGATTCACCTTCTGTCCCTTCACCACCACTTCATAGTGCAAATGCGGTCCCGTGCTTTTTCCCGTCGACCCCACTCCGCCGATGATTTCTCCGCGCACCACTTTCTGTCCTGCTTTCACCTTGATGCTCTGCAAATGCGCATACCGTGTGCGGTATCCAAAGCCATGATTGATTTCGATGGTATTGCCATAGCCTGTCTCCCACCCGGCCGACACGACAGTGCCGTTGCCTGTGGCATACACGTCCGTCCCGGGATTGGCCGAGAAGTCCATTCCGGAGTGAAATTTTGTCGTCTTGTAGATGGGGTCCACACGCACCCCGTAGCCTGAGGCCGTCTGCTTCAAGTCCTTATTGGCGATAGGCTGGATGGCCGGTATGCAGAGCAACATCTCGTCATGTTCCTTACAGAGGTTCACCACTTCGTCAAACGACTTCGACTGGATGTAAAGCTGCCGGCGCAGCAAATCGAGCTTCCGTGTCGTACTCATCACGAGGTCGGCATTTGCCATATCCATGAACTCTTCGTAGCGTCCCTCCTTGTAACTCGCATGACGGATGCCGTCGGCGATGGGGTCGGCTTGCAAGACCACGCGGTAGAGATTGTCATCCCGCTGCTGGATGTCGGCCAAGACAGTCAGTGCGTCATCCAACTGTTTGGTGAGCACATTGTATTGTGCTTCCATACGGGCGTTCTCGCTGCGGAGTTCCTTCTCGGAAGGCGAACCGAACAGGAAAAAAAACACCAGGAAACAACCGGCTCCTAGTCCCATCCCATAAAATAAACGGCGAACGATGCTGAGAATGCGTTGTCTGATAGTCGGATATATTCTATCGTAAGTGCGAGTTCGAGGATTGTAGATATAATAGACTTTACGCATGCTTTTCCTAAGATAATGTGAACAAAAAGGCTCACCTTAACGAATATTTCACATAAATAGTTGAGGCAAAAGTAGCAAAAGACCTTATCTTTGCAAATTGTTTTTTAGAATATTAACTACAAAAGACTGAATACATATATGTTGACTGCAAAAGAAATCAGAGAATCTTTTAAACGATTCTTCGAGTCCAAAGGGCATGTAATCGTGCCCTCAGCTCCTATGGTCATCAAAGACGACCCGACTTTGATGTTCACCAATGCCGGCATGAACCAATTCAAAGACATCATCCTGGGCAACCACCCTGCCAAAAACAAACGTGTGGCAGACTCCCAGAAGTGCCTCCGCGTGAGCGGCAAGCACAATGACCTGGAAGAAGTCGGACATGACACCTACCACCATACGATGTTCGAAATGCTGGGCAACTGGTCGTTTGGTGACTATTTCAAGAAAGAAGCCATCAGCTGGGCATGGGAATACTTGATCGACGTGCTCAAAATAGACCCTTCCAATCTCTATGCCACCGTCTTTGAAGGCAGTCCTGAAGAAGGTCTGGAACGCGACAACGAAGCAGCCGGCTACTGGGAACAGTTCTTGCCGAAAGACCATATCATCAACGGCAACAAGCATGACAATTTTTGGGAAATGGGCGACACGGGACCCTGCGGCCCTTGCTCGGAAATCCACATCGACCTGCGTCCGGCAGAAGAACGCGCCCAAGTGCCGGGCCGCGAACTGGTGAACCATGACCACCCGCAAGTCATCGAAATCTGGAATCTCGTGTTCATGCAGTATAACCGCAAGGCTGACGGAAGTCTGGAGCCCCTCCCCGCCCGCGTCATCGACACCGGCATGGGATTCGAACGTCTCTGCATGGCCCTGCAAGGCAAGACTTCAAACTATGACACCGACGTGTTCCAACCCATCATCCATGTCATCGGCTCCATGACGGGCCACACGTATGGCAAAGACCCGCAGACCGACGTGGCCATGCGCGTCATAGCCGACCACATCCGCACCATCGCCTTCTCCATCACCGACGGGCAGTTGCCGTCCAATGCCAAGGCCGGCTATGTCATCCGGCGCATCCTGCGTCGTGCCGTGCGCTACGGATACACGTTCCTCGGACAAAAACAAGCTTTCATGTATCGCCTGCTGCCCATCCTCATCGACACGATGGGCGATGCCTACCCCGAACTGAAGACACAGCAAGCACTCATCGAAAAGGTCATTAAGGAAGAGGAAGAAGCGTTCCTCCGCACGCTGGAGACTGGCATACGCCTGCTCGACAAGACCATGACCGACGCCAAAGCTGCCGGGAAGAAGGAAATCAGCGGAGTGGATGCCTTCACGCTGTATGACACATTCGGCTTCCCGCTCGACTTGACAGAACTTATCCTCCGCGAAAACGGACTGACAGTCGACACCGAAGAGTTCAATGCCGAGATGCAGAAACAGAAACAACGTGCCCGCAACGCCGCGGCCGTGGAGACGGGTGACTGGATTGTCCTGAAGGAAGGCGAAACAGAATTCGTGGGCTATGACTTCACGGAGTATGAAACTTCCATCCTGCGCTACCGGCAGATAAAACAGAAGAACCAGACACTCTATCAAATCGTACTCGACAAGACCCCGTTCTATGCAGAAAGCGGCGGACAGGTGGGCGATACGGGTGTCTTGGTCAATGAATATGAGACCATCGACATCATCGATACCAAGAAAGAAAACAACTTGCCCATCCACATCGCCAAGAAGCTGCCCGAACATCTGGAAGCTCCGATAATGGCTTGTGTCGACACGGACAAGCGGGCTGCCTGTGCTGCCAATCACTCCTGCACGCACCTGCTCGACGAAGCACTCCGCCAAGTGTTGGGCACGCATGTCGAGCAAAAAGGTTCGCTCGTGACACCGGAAGGGCTGCGCTTCGACTTCTCTCACTTCCAGAAAGTGACCCCCGAACAGCTCCGCGAAGTGGAACACTTGGTCAATGCAAAAATCCGCGAAGACATCCCTTTGACCGAATACCGCAACTTGCCCATCGAAAAAGCACGCGAACTGGGCGCCATCGCTCTCTTCGGTGAAAAATATGGAGACGAAGTGCGTGTCGTGCAATTCGGCTCGTCCATCGAGTTCTGCGGCGGCACACACGTGTCTGCTACGGGCAAAATCGGCATGGTGAAAATCACTTCAGAAAGCTCTGTTGCTGCCGGCGTACGACGCATTGAAGCCATCACCGGCGCCAAGGTGGAGGAACTGATGAACACCATCGAAGACACCCTCACCGAACTTCGTCAACTGTTCAACAATGCTCCCGACTTGCGAGTGGCTATCCGTAAATACATCGACGAGAATGCCGGATTGAAGAAGCAAGTGGAATCTTTCATGAAAGAAAAAGAAATTCAAATCAAAGCCAAACTGCTTGAAGGAGCAAAAGACGTACACGGCGTAAAAGTCATCAAAGCCGTGCTCCCCATGCCGGCTGACATGGTGAAGAACATCGCATTCCAACTGAAAGGCGAAGTGACTTCCAACTTGTTTGTCGCCATCGGAAGCTCAGACCACGAAAAACCAATGCTCACCGTCATGGTCAGCGATGACCTGGTTGCTTCCGGCATCAACGCGGGAAAACTGGTGCGCGAAGCTGCCAAACTGATTCAAGGCGGAGGCGGAGGCCAACCTCACTTCGCCACAGCCGGCGGAAAGAACACGGACGGACTGAGTGCCGCTGTGGACAAGCTGGTCGAACTGGCCGGATTCTAATCCGGAATCAATAGCTTGCAAAGAAGGCCTGCATGTGTGGTTGCCAGCCACTGCATGCAGGCCTTCTTCATTTCATAGTTTGGTCACGACCTGCTCACTCCCGCTCCTCACTCCTTGCATCTTCGATCGTCAACGTGACAACATCCGTATGTGCCCGCCACTGGGGAGCGTACATGGACTGCAACGTGGCGACTCCTAAGCGGTAGACTCCGGCACGAGACACCACATAGTCCGTAGTCCACTGATGGACTCCTTTGGTCAAATAGGAGATAAAATAATCGACTGATGCATCTTTCACAGCACGATAAGCACATACATTTCCGGACCATACCGTATGTGACTTCAAATTCCACGGCTCCAAGCAAGCAGCCGTACGGTCTGTCAGTTGCACAAAGTCCAAGTCACGGGAAGCCGACACTTGCAGGCAAGAGCGCACATGGTCTCCAGGCTTCAAAACCTCCTCTCCCGTCCACTCACGCCACTCTTCGCCCTGGTCGTCTGCCCGTTTGACCCACAGTGTCCGTTCGACGGTGACACCGTTGCCGCCGGCCTCGACTTCACCTTCCGGCGTGCTTTTCAGATAGACCGCTCCCCAAGCAAGTCCGTCATCAGGCATATCCACAGACAAGACCTTTGGCGAAGGCATACCTTTCTCACACTTCACATCTGCATACATACGATGTTCGTCACCCTTTCCCAAGAGTTCCCCGTCAAGCCGCAACGCAGAGGAATCTTTCACATCAAAACGACTTTGCCCACTGACCAGCAGCGCATAAACAGCATTGGCCGTATGATACGGATTGTCCCACGACTGCGTCTGTTTCTGCAACATCAGCCATTGGCGGAAGGGAGATAATACGTCCTCCGGCATCCCCAATGCCCGTCCTGCCTCCAAGACCATCACTTGTGTCGGTATACGGCAATCAGTCCATGAAGCGATGGAAACCGGCGTGTTGAAATAACGCCCTTGTTCGGCATCTGCGACAGAGTATTCCATCAAGGACTGCCAGAACTCACGGGCTACATCTTCCTCGCCACAGGCTAAAGCTATGGACACAGCGGCAGCACGTCCAACGATTGTCAGCCGGTCACGCTCCGTCTTCATGCGCTGATAGAAATAGGTGCATGCATCACTGTCTGCGTCTTCCAACATATCTTTCAACAACGAACGGGCATATAAATCGTGCATCTGCACTTCATAAACATACATCCGGCGACCCTTGTCTTCCTCCCATGTCTTAAAACGCTTGTATTCATCATCCAACATTCTGCCAGAATAAGTCAACAGCCAACGGAGTTTGTTTTTATACTCTTTGGCATACGCCCCACCTGTCAGGTGATGCAGACGGGCCAACAGTTCTGTCACTACGACCGTTACCGTCCGGTTAGACTGCCAACCTTTTGTCCAAGAAATACCGTTATCGGAATTGTGCAAATCCCAAACCTTGCTCAAATACATGGCAGCTTGGCTGTCCAAACGTTCTTCATCAAGCAACAAGGACAACCGACGTTGCAACTCAGCCTCATCAAGCAAAGCATCCGACCACGGCGTCGCCTCCAAAACCACATCCGTCAAGCCACTGTTGGCTCGCAAGGGATTGGATTCCGCTCCAGCGGCCAAGGCATTCTTCCACTCAGTCAAAACACGCCGCAAAGCGGGATGCTGGCGCAACAACCATCCGCCCAAGCGGCAAGCATAATAGGCAGCAGCCAGCGAAACAGCATCCTCACTTGCCGGAGCAAGCAATGACGGCAGGGCCGACACAGCCAACCACTCCGGACGGGATACGAACTCAAAAGTGAATTCCCGTTCAGCATCCGGTGACAAAGCTTTCTCTTCAAAGAGGCTGTCAAGTGCCCATTCATGTTGCCCGCCTTTGGTCAATGTGAACGAGCGGGATGTCAGCAAAGGTTCTTGCTTGGGCAATACGGGCAAATAGCGTTGTTCGCCATCGCTGCACCGTTTGTTTTCGGCTGTCATGCGGCAAGCCAGCAGTTCACAAGCAATCGGTATCCGACAATCGAAACTTACCGTCGCCTGCCCTTTGCCTTCCAGCACAAACGGTTGTTCCCGACGAAGCACCAATGTGTCTGCCTGCGGGTCGAACAGTTCCATGCACACTGTGCCTTTCATCCGTCTCTCGGAAAGGTTGGTCAACAGGGCGGACAACTTCACTTGGTCGCCCGAGCGCACATAGCGCGGCAAGTATTCCTGCAACATGAACTCCTTGGAGGCGGTCGCTTCCCCTTCCAGAAAACCGTATTGCACATCGAGGGTGTGTGCCAACCCCAGAAAACGCCAAGTGGTCACGCTTTCAGGAAGGGTAAACGACAGCGTGATTTCCCCCTTCTCATTTGTGCGAAGATGCGGATAGAAGAAAGCTGTTTCTTTGAAATTCTCGCGCATATAAGGTACTTCTTTCATCATCTTCCCGAGCTGTTCAGAACCGGAATTCTTGCGAAAGCGTGCAATTCCTTCTACATCTTCCACCATATCAAAGACGACATCAATATCTTCTTTATATCCAGTCGTGCCTAAAGCTGTCCGTGTCTTGCGCACTTCTGTTCCCCATGCAGGACCTTTGTGCAAGAATGTCTTACGCAATCCTACTAACGCGTCCCAATAGCTCAATCCCCAATCGGGCACTTGACACTCCGGAACTTCAAACTTAAATCTAACAGACCGATTCCGTATTTTTCCCCCTCCCATAGTACCCGAAGGCAAATAATTACGACGCGGAGTGTATAATGACCAACTAAGACGTGCCAACGGGTCCAATGAAGCATCATAGAGCGTAGCCATCAGTTCGGCATCTGCCGGACGGCCTTCGGAATCAGTCACCTGCAACTGCCATTCTTCCTGCCCGCCGGGACGCAAACGGTCGCGGAAGGTCTTCCACTTCAACTGCAACCGGTCAGAATACGTGCGAGGAATAGATTCCGAACCTTCAAAGACTTCACCATGCTTGACCATAAACCAAGTGACAGTGATGCCGTCGCCATACTCCGGACGGTCAGCTATGCGGAACGTCAGGAGGGAATCGTTCACTTGAATACGTTTCGACTCCAACACCTTCCCTTTCGCAAACACGTCATAGATGAGATAGGCATCTTTGGCGGATGTACCTAAAAGGAGGGTTGTCTCCTCTCCTGTCCCCAGCTTGTGTTTGTCTATGTAGTACCAGCCCAGCTTATCGACCGGTATCTTCCGGTCTGCCATTGAAAAGAGTGTGATTTCCTTCTGTTCCACGACCGGACGCCCCATGTCGTCAGTCGTACGAAATTCCAGGTTATACTGTCCGGAAGGCAACTGTCGGACGGCACGCGGCATAAACCCTTTCTTCGTGGAGAATGGAGCTGAATAGACCGAATCTTCCTTCACCGCATCAGACTTACCCGATGTCCGCACCCGATAAAAAACGCATTCGCCTTCGGCCTCAACCTCCAGCCCGGACAGATTCTTAGCTACGATTTTGACAGGATTCAACTGTTCTTTCACCCATACATCTTTGCAGCTCAACTCCAACATCAACGAACGGTTTCCTACATGAATCACGCGGGAAGCAGACTGAGTTTCTCCTGCTGCCGCAGTAACCTCCGCACTCACATAATAAGTTATATACCAGTCCTCCTCCGCATTGCGTATGTCAACCAAACGGGCCGGCACCCGGAAACGACCGTCAGCATCCGTTATCGTTTCTCCAGAAGCCAAAGACCGGCCACCACCGGATATTCTCAACCATGCGTACCAGAAAGGTACAGCAGACACCGAATAGCGTACCGAAGCATGCGCCACCGGAGCACCGGAGAAATTCATCGCCCGGCCCTCCAACTGGATGCTGTCGCCCACGGCATACGTATCATCCGGCTTATCCATCTCCACATAGAAAGTGGGACGCTTGTAATCTTCCACTTCAAAATCACATTTGTCAAAACCCAGAATCCGAATCTCCCACCGACCGGGAAGCAACGATTCAGGCAAAGCAAACGAACCGCTGAACGTCCCGTATTCATTGGTCTCCAATGTCAGTGTGTCAATCGGATTGTTCAAGAATCTGCCCAAATAGACTGTCAGCTTGCGTGAAGGAATGACATCGGCTTTAAGACCCAATGCCTTATAAAGAAAACCAGCGAAGGATACCTTCTGCCCAGGCCGATAAATGGCACGATCTGTGAAAACACAACACTTTTCCCTCACATGTTCTTCGTCCGCCCCATACCAAGACACCTCCAACGTGTCTGTCACTCCAAGTCCGTCCTTCTCTGCACAGATTCCCCAATCTTCTTGTTTGCTGCCCGGCAAGAAAACGACCGAACCATCTTCGCCTGTCGTCTCTTCACTACGGACCTTGCAGTCCCAATAAGGATACCATACATTCCGGGCCTCATCCTTTTTGTAATCATGCTTTCCACCAAGGCATATCACTCGTGCGCCGGACACGGGATGCCCGCTTTCGCGGTCGAGGACAAACACTTGCCGGCGACCGTCGGGCAACGTGCGGTAATATGTACTCAACCTATTGAAGCAAAACTTGGCCTCCTGCTGCTGATCGCGGAAAGAGAAACGCACCTTGTAATGTCCGGGACGTTCCGGCTGCGGCAAACTTAACACAGTGTCACGATAGGCATACGGAGACTCCTTGTCGACAACGAGCTTATCGACACCCTGGCTGACCAACTGTCCGTCCGCAAGGTCATAAAGTTCCCATCGCAACGTGTCTATGTTTCGATAACTCACTTCGTAAGTGATGGGAAGCCCCAATGTCTGCACATCTTTAACGGATATGGTCAAATCGGGCAACGTCAACTGCTGAAGGGCATTCAAGAACAAGGGCGCCCGCTTGTAGTTCGGATAGCGTTGCGCAGCCTCCTGCGTCCAACGTAATGTACGCTCCACATCTTTCGAACGGTATATGACATCCTCATAAATCCGCGGGATAATCTCCGTATCGCAAAACTCTGCAAGCAACGTGTCCACTTCCTTATAATAACGAGCCAAGCGTTCATCACACGTCATGCTGTCATCATGTTCAAGAACATAGAACATGCGGGCATATTTCCACCACACCTCAGCATCGCGGTTTCCCGCCTCTGCATAATAAGTTATCAAACGGTCGTACAAGTTTATCGCATACGCATGCTCACGCTCCGTCGTCCACTCCAACACCTGTTCCGCCATCACGGAGAGCAGGTCGTCATGGAAGAAACGGCTGTCCACACCGGGCACAAGCATAGGCTCATATACCCGTGCATCGACATGGGCCAACAAGTCCATGTCATCCAATGCCATGTCGAAGCAGGACAAGGCATGCCGCCGGAACGTAGGTCCGTCCCATTTCGAAGGATCATCGGCTTTCTGGGCTTCCGTGTAAGAAGCTCCCCGATAGACACGGTTGCACTGATTCAGATACATCCCTCCCAAGACCAAATGCAGCACTCTCTTATCTGCCGGGTCAGAAACAGTCCTCATCCACTTTTTCATCCGTAGCATCGAATCGAACCGAATTTCCGGTTTCACATCTGCCATTAAAGTGAAGTTCATCAAAACCGAGCGCAACGCTTGTGGAAAATTAACTTCTTTGCGCGCCTTCCCGTTAATTTCAAGCACATAACGATTGGCTGTCTGCACCAACCCCTTCTTCTGGGCCGCCTCCACCTGCGCCCACAACTCTTCATAGGTCTGCCCCTGCACGGGCACGAAGGCCAGCAAGCAAAGAAGCAGAAGGATTTCTCTCTGAATACGATGTCGCATAGACTTGTGTTCTTTTTTCATGGTTTCTAACTGTCGCCCAAGATAAGCATTTTATTACTAAAAAAAGAAAGATTATCCATGCTTTTACCAAGGCATTGGAAGCTCCATACAGAAGAAACGGTCATCGCTGATTCATTGCAAGTTATCCCGTCCTCTATTCGGTGCAAGTCCGCCCTCCTTTCCGTCCGACTACGGAGTCCTTTCCGTCCGTGTCCCGAAAGGAGGCTGTGGTCGGACGGAGTTAAGACCGCTCAAAGAGGGCGAGAAACAACTCTTACGGACGAAAGCGGACAAGGTGACGAAGGCAAAGGGTTATTGTCATTTTCGCGTCTTATGTATGTCACAAAAAAAGAAAGGATTCACGGGGAGAGGCTTCCAAGCGAAAGACCGGAACGTCAAAGAAAACAAAGATAAATCATTCACAATCAGTACAGTGAAAGAGGTCTGTCGTGACATTCTCATCATCGCGAATGTGAAGGTGTGACAATCGCGAACATGAGCCCTTCACTATCGCGATGATGAAAGTACAAGAATCGCGATCATGAACGTGCCATGACCGCGACAGTCTGTTTCCAAACCCGGAAGAGTCTCGGGTTCTTGTAGTTTTTCGTTTGATGCCTGTGACCAGGTCCTCCAGGTCAGAGCGGCCCGCCGCCGTTCAGTCAGGAAGCAGAAGGTGGTGCATCTGTGCGATGATATACACTTTCCACTTCTTCAGCATCTCGCCCATATTCTCATCTTTTTCCAAGAAGATGGTGTGCGTGAAGTCTTGCGTCAGGAAAGGAATGGACAGCATCCCGTAGAAATTGTAGAAGAGAAAACGAATGGGTATCCGCTTCACCTTGCCACTGTCCATCTCCTCGCGCAAGCTGATGAACGTGTCGTGCAGTTGTTCGGGAAGCTGCAAATGCATGGCTGTCCGTATCAGGAGGTCGGCATCGCGATTCATCTCCCGCACGATGAACATCGGCAGGCGGGGATGCGCCAGGAAGAGGGCATAATAGGCGTCCACGATTTCCCCGATGCGGTCGTCAAGTGGCTTGTCCTTCTGCGCCAGAATGGTGAACACTGTGGGGACGATGGACTGGACGATGTCACCGAACACGGCTTGAAACATCCGGCTCTTCGTGCGGAAATAATAATGCAACACTGGGCGGTTGATACCCACCGTAGCCGCAATGTCACTCATGCTTGTCTCTGCAAAGCCCCGTTCGATGAACAGGCTTCGAGCGACCCGGATGATACGCTCTTCCAGGTCGTTCTTGTCACACGGCGTGTTCATCAGCGTTTCAGATTATCAATGAACAACAACAAGCGGTTTTTCACATTGGCGTCGCTGACCCCGCTTTCAAAGTCGAGCGAAAGGATGTTGATGTCCGGATACATGTCCTTCACCCGTTTTTCAATGCCTTTCGACACGATGTGGTTGGCTATGCAGCCGAAAGGTTGCAGGCTGACGATGTGGTTGACACCGCTGCGGGCATACATAATCATCTCTGCGGGAAGCAACCAGCCTTCGCCAAACTGCGCATTGAGCGTGACGACTTGTTCGGCCTCGCGTGCTTCTTCGAAGATGTCGTGGAAAGGGATGAAATAGCGGAAACGCGAAGCACGTGCATTCACCTTCTCTATCTGCTTGCGCACGATGCCATAGATGCCGTCCATGAGGAAATCAGACAGTTTTCTCCGCTCGACATGAGCCTGGAGTTTCACCTTGCGGTTGACAAACGACTGCATGAAGAAGTCCGTCAGGATGGGAGGCACGACCTCGATGCCGCGCCCGATAAGCCAGTCGACGATGTTCTTCTGCGCAAAGGGATTGAACTTCAAATAAATCTCTCCCACGACTCCGACCCTCGGCAACGTCTTGTCCTGACAAATCCCGTCAAACGCGGCAGCCGCTTCCGAGAGGCTGTCAAACAGACGGTTGCTTGCATTGCTCTCTATCAGTTCGCAGCCCCGGCGCAAGTAGAAGTCGCGCAGTTCGCGGGCTGCTCCGGGTCTCTGCTCACGCACGACGGAGGCATAATAGAACTTGCTGATGCTGTCCGTATAGAGAATCGCGCGAAGGGCTATCGGCAATATCTTCAGCCAATTTATCTTGAAAGCCGGCTGGTCATTCTCGATGTCGTCGCCCAACGTCAGGGAGACCACGGGCACATCGGCATAGCCGGCATCGACCAGCGCCTTCTTTATCAGGGGTAAATAATTGGAAGCACGACACTGTCCGCCTGTCTGCGTGATGGCAATCACCGAACGGGCGGGGTCATACTGACCGCTCTTGAACGCCTTGATGACATCGCCGACAATCAAGGTCGCAGGGTAGCACACCTCGTTGTTGGCATATTTCAATCCCCATTCGCAGGAAGCCTCATCGCTCAGCGGCAGGTTCTCCACGTCATAGCCCGTCATCCGGAGCACCGAGGGGATAAGCGGCGAGAGGAAGGAGGTGAAATAGGGAATCAATATCTTGCGGTCACGGTACTTGCCGTCATAGACGGGCGTCGTGCGGAAGGCTGACACCGTCTTGGCCTTTTCCTTGTCGTCAGCCAGTTTCAGGCTCTCTATCAACGAACGCACACGCAGCTTCATGGAACCGACGTTGTTGATGTCGTCCAATTTAAGCAGGGTGAGCGTCTTGCCGTAGCGCAAGAGCAGGTCGCGCACTTCGTCGGTGATGAAGGCGTCCGGCCCGCAGCCGAAGGACGTCATCTGTACGAACTGCACGCCCCCATCCTGCATGGCACACCACTTGGCGGCCTTCATGATACGGTTGGGGTAAGCCCATTGGGAAAGGAAATGCGTGTCCTTGATTTCCGGATTGTCGATGCTGGCCACTTCGTCCGTGAGCACCTGGATGCCCATGCCTGCCAGCATGTCCGACACTTTGTGCTGAATCAGCGGGTCTGTATGGTAAGGCCTTCCGGCAAGCAGGATGCAGAGCTTTTCTTGCTGCCGTGCCGCTTCCAGCAGGTGACGGTTATAGGCCGTCAACTCTTCGTGGAAACGCTGCTGTTCGGCCACAGCTTTACGGAAAGCATCGGCGACGACTTTGCTGTCGACTCCCAGAGAGACGAGATAGTTCGTGCATTGCTTCAACAGAAGTTTTTCATCCTTGAAACCTATGACCGGAGAGTCGAGAGGAATACTTGAAGGCTGCACACTCTTGACCACAGCCGAATAGCCGGTCACGATGGGGCAGTTGAAACTGTTCTGTTCGTTCGCATGAGAAGGCTCAAACAAGACGAAGGGCATGAAGATGCGGTCGACCTTCTGTGCCTGGAGGTTCGCAATGTGGCTATGCACCAACTTGGCCGGGAAACAGATGTTGTCCGACATCACCATGCAGGCATTGCGTTCATAATTCACGTAGTTCGAAGCGTCAGAAAGGCGCACTTCCATGCCGCAGGCCGTGAACAGCGTATGCCAGAAAGGATATTCTTCAAACATGTTGAGCATCCGCGGAATGCCGATGACCAGCCTCGGCTTGCTGACTGTAGAAGGCTGGCGGTCGAAAAGAAGTTTCCGCTTGTAGAGGTAGGCATTCTCACCCTTGACAGCCGACGCGCCGCCATTGCTGAACACCTTCTCACAGCGGTTTCCGGAGTAATACTTCCGCCCGTTCTCAAAACGGTAGACTTGTATCAGGCACTGGTTCTCACAGCCTTTGCAATTTTGCGACTTGGTCGTGTAGACGGCTTGCGCCAACATGTTCGAAAGGTCTGTCTCTTCCCCTTGATGCGCCATGGCATAAAGGGCGCAACCAAAGGCTCCCATCAGCTCCGGGCAATCATAACGGGAAACCTCAGCTCCGGTCAATACCTCGATGGCCCGCACGATGGCATCGCTACGCATCGTGCCGCCTTGTACCACGATATGCTTGCCCAAGACGGAAACATCCTTCAGTTTCAGCACCTTGTAGAGGCAATTCTTGACCACGGAATAAGCCAGTCCGGCAGCAATGTCGTCGACTGTCGCTCCTTCGCGAAGCACTTGTTTCACCTTGGAATTCATGAAGACCGTGCACCGTGTACCCAAATCGCACGGACGGGAAGAAGAACAAGCCCTGACGGCAAATTCAGACGGCGTAAAGCCCAGGCTCTTGGCAAAGGTCTCTATGAACGAGCCACAACCGGAAGAACAGGCTTCATTGATTTCAATGCGGTCGATGACGCCGCTATTTACAAAGATGGCCTTCATGTCCTGGCCACCAATGTCGAGGATGAAGCTCACTTGCTTGTCGAGATGCTGTGCTGCCATGTAGTGTGCCACAGTCTCGATGATACCCGAATGGAGCTGGAAAGCGGCCTTTATCAAGTCCTCACCATAGCCGGTGGAACAACTGCCCTTGATGCGCAGGACAGCCCCTTTCCGTTCACACTCGTCCTTGAGACGCGTGAGACCTTCGACTACAGTCTGGATGGGGTTTCCGCCATTGTTCTTGTAAAAGGAATAAAGCAAATTGGAATCTTCGTCAAGCACGACAATCTTGGTCGTTGTGGAGCCGGAGTCAATGCCGATGAAGACATCCTGCACGCCTTCCTCCAGCTCGGCCTTCTTCACCCCGTGGCGGGAAATCCGCTCGCGCCACTCGCGATAAGCCTCGGCCGTGTCAAAGATAGGCTGAAGTCCGGATGCCGTGTTCACAGGCTGGTGGTCGGTCTGCAACCACTGGATGATGGCAGGCAGTTGTTCGATTCGTTCATCCTCCACCTCAGCCAAAGCCGTTCCTAAAGCGGGCAACAATTCGCCTTGCTCGGGGAGGATGACATCCTTGTCTTCCAAAGACAGATAGTCCATGAATGCTTTCCGAAGAGCTGGTATGAAAGTCAACGGGCCGCCGCAAAACAGCACCGGACTCTTGATTTCATAGCCATGAGCCAGTGTGATGACAGTCTGTACGGCCACGGCATGAAAGATGGAAGCGGCAATGTCCTCCCGGCTGGCATTCTTGGCTATCAGGTTCTGAATGTCCGTCTTGCAGAACACCCCGCAACGGGAAGCTATGGGATAAATCTGTTTGGCAGCTAAAGCCAAACGGTTGAGTTCGTCCACATCGACCCCAAGTATGATGGCCATCTGGTCTATGAATGCACCCGTCCCTCCGGCACAGTTGCCGTTCATGCGCAAATCCATGGCTTTGCCATCCTTGAAAAAGACGACTTTGGCATCCTCACCGCCGATGTCAATCATCGACTGGGTGGAAATGTAGTCTTTCCGAATCGCCTTGGCCGCAGCGACCACTTCCTGCACAAAAGGGATGGCATACCTCTCGGCAAATCCCATGCCCACCGAACCAGTCACGCGCAAAGACACACCCTCGCCTTCACACAGCGAAGCCAATTCTTCCAAAAAAGAAAGCACAACGTCACGCACCTGCGCATTGTGCCTTTTATACTTATAATATATCCTCTGGTTATTCTCGTTTAATGCGACAATCTTAGCGGTTGTCGAGCCTATATCCAAGCCTATTCTTATCATATTCAATAGCTTCCGCGTTGTCTGACACTATTGTCAGGGCAAAGTTAAAATGAATGACTTGACGCCCTTTTCTTTTTTAATAGACGTTGATACATTTTAATAGTCGTTACGACTATCAACTGTTGACTCCCCGGCTTTCGGTAAGGTGAAATTCAAGACTACATAGCCCAGCAAACCAGCCAAGACTGTCCCGACAAGCACGCCTAACTTGGCTTGATTGAGCAACACCATATCCGACGAACCGAAGGAGAGATTGGCTATGAACAGCGACACCGTGAAGCCGATGCCACCCAACAGGGATACGCCTGCGACGTTGCGCCAATTCATGCCCTGGGGCAGGCTCGTGACGCGACTGCGGACAGCCAGCCATGTAAACAGGTAAATGCCGACAAACTTGCCCAACACCAGACCCAGCACCACAGCATAAGTCACCAGGCCCACTGTCGCACCATCGCTACCTGAGAGCGTGATGCCGGCATTGGCAAAGGCAAACAAGGGCATGATGAGATAATTGACCATCCCGTGCATGCGGTCTTCCATGAACTGGAGGGGAGAAATCACCTTGTCCGACGCTGACTCGATACTCTTGAGCGCGTCAATCTGATGCGGCGTGAGCAGGATGCTGCTCTTGTCGAAGTGGGGAAACTCTGCCACGTTCTCACGGATGCGGGCAATGTATTTCTTCACATTCAGGCAAGGGATGGAAGGGATGGTGAAGGCCACCAGCACACCGGCTATCGTGGCATGCACGCCCGACTGGAGGAAGCAATACCACACGACGATGCCTGCGAGGCAGTAGAACGTGCGCGACATGACCCTCGCCCTGTTGGCCAACAGCAACACCGCCAATACGCCCACGGCGACAAGCAGGTAGCCCACGGACAGGTGGGACGTGTAGAAGAAGGCTATCACCAGGATGCCACCGATGTCGTCGACCACGGCAAAGGCCGTCAGGAAAATCTTCAGGCTCAGCGGCACACGCCGCCCGAACAGGCTCAGCACGCCCAGCGAAAAGGCTATGTCCGTCGCCATCGGGATGGCCAGCCCATCGGCTGCCGGAGAACCCGCGGCCATCGCAAAGTAGATGCCCACCGGGAGCAACATGCCGCCCACGGCCGCAATGATGGGAAGCAGGGCCTGGCGCAGGCTGGACAACTCGCCCACCAGCACCTCACGCTTAATCTCCAGACCCACGGAGAAGAAGAACACCGCCATCAAGGCATCGTTGATAAACTGCATCAGTGTCAGCGCATGGCCGTGATGGCTGAAGAGATTGAAGCCGCCCACTTGCAGCGAGACCGGCTGTCCCCAGAAGGCATGGTAGGCGTCGGCCCACGGCGAATTGGCCACAACCATCGCCACGACGGCGACTATCATCAACAACAAGCCCCCGTTGACACGGTGCTTCAGGAAACTCAGGAAGGAATAGCCGAATGTTTTCAATAATGGAGCACTCATAGTTCTGTCTGTTCTATATTCATTGCGGGCAAATATACACCTTTTCTTCCGACCCATAAACAAGAAGAGGCACAAATACGCGCCGTACTTGTGCCTCTGTCCTATGCGTTCTGCCTAAAGGATTACTTCAGCAAGCTGTCCAGATAGGTATAGAATGCGGGGTCTTCGCCCACGACAACCTTGGCAATCTTGCCTTCCTTGTCGAGGACAATCTTCGTCGGGTAGCCCTCGATGCCGTACATGACGGGCACGTCGGGATTGCCCTCGTTGCGCACGTGAATCCAAGGCAGCTCATGCTTCTCGACGGCAGCCTTCCAGGCGTCCTCCGTGTCGTTGCAGTCGATGCCGACAATCTCCAGCTTGCTCTTATACTTGTCATAATACTTCTTCATGTCGGGCATGCCCTTGATGCACCAGCCGCACCATGAGCCCCAGAAGTCGAGCACGACGTACTTGCCGCCGCGCAGCGACGAGAGCGTGAAGTCCTTGCCATTGATGTCCTTCAGCGTGAAGTCGGGAGCCTCGGCGCCTTCCTTGATACGCTCTTTGGCCTCGAGGCGGGCGAGTTCCTTGTCAGTGTATTCCTTCTGGTTGTCATAGAGCGGAGCCATCACGCCCGTGCGCACCGGTTCGGCAATGGCCTCCAGCAGGTCAGCCTTCACCTTCACGTCGCGGATCTCGGAGAGCACCAGCACGGCTGCATCCTTGGCAGCATTCTCGCGCACGTAGTTCTCGCGCACTTCCTCCATGCTCTTCTGGATGTCTTCCATCGGAGCGTAAGCGGCAGAGATGGAGTCACGCGACACGCCCTTCTGCTGCATGTCCATGCACACCTTCATCACACTGTCGGCCTGCGCCATATAGGGGTCGAGCAGGGCTTCAGCGGCAGCATAGTCCACATACACCGGAGAGCCGCCCAACGTGTAGTCTTCCATCGTGCCTTTGACGGTCACGGGAGCATCGGGGATGAGCGTGAAGCGGATGGCCGCCATCGACATAGCCGGCATACGGCCGTCAGGTCCGGGCGTCGGGTTGAAGAGCGGACGGAGAGTGATGTTCTTCATCACGCTGTCGCCCACGTTGAAGGCGAACTTGCCCTGCTGCATCACCACCGTGTCAAGCTTCATCTGACTACGGTCGGTCGAACCTACCGGCACAGAATACACCAACAAGGTATCCGTGTCCAGCCCTGTCAATTCGCCGCTGATTTCATCTGTCGGAGTGCCTGCGCAAGCGGCCAGCAGGCAGCCTCCCATCACGTAACTGAAAAGTCTTTTCATGATTGTGTGTTTGTTTAATGGTTATATGATTTTCGCGTGTAAAGGAACAAAAAATTGTGATACGCCGATGCGCGCGGGACAAATTTTTTACGCACGGCCGCGCGGGGTCACTCCGAAGTGCGGTCGCGCGAGACCCACTGCACCTGCCGGGGGACGATGGTGCGGGCGACGACCGCGTGCGAGGACGTGCGGCTGTACTCCGGGATGAACGCGACGGAGAGCTTGCGGAACTGGCGCGGACTGACCTCCTGCGGGGTGTCGACGCCGGCCCCCACGGCCTTGCCCACGAGGTAGAACGTGCCCAGCCCGTCGAGCTTCACGCTGCTGCCCATGGCCAGCATCTCGCCCATGACTTCGCCCAGCCCGAGGAGGACGGCGTAGACGTCGCCGCGGGTGACGGTCGACATGCGTGAGAGACGTTCGGCGACGTCGGCGGTGGTCAGCGTCCCGACGGTCACGGAGCGGGGATACCACTTCCCGTTCAACTTCTGTTTTTTGTAATATGCCATAATCTTACTTGTTTATGAATGATACACTTCTTCGTTTGCCCAGGGCGGCGGTGGAAGCTGACGGCAACCTCCCCCGTCCGTCCTTTTGGGACGGCCAGGCCATCCCTTCGTAGGACGTCATGGAATCATCCCCATCTATTCCATGAATCATCGGCATCTATTCATGGAATCATCGGCAATGATTCCTCCTATCGACGGCAAATATACGGATTATACCTTGGATATGCAACCATTTCCATGCAAAGTGGCTGGCAATCATCATTCCTTAAGGGATGGCCAAGTCATCTGCCGCTCCAGGCAGCAAGTAGGGACGGCGGGGCGGTGCTGGCATTTGCCGTCAGGCGCAATGATGAAGAAAGGCGGCGGACGGGAAATCCCCTACGGGCAGCGTTTGTCCGGATGTGACATCCAGACAGGAGGAGTATGAGAATCTCTGATTCGATAATGCTAGGAAGCGGATTGGAAATCCTTATATGCTGGGCCTTTGGATGGGACATTCAAAGGAACGGTGGCATTTGCCGTCAGGCGCAAAAAGAGACCGCCGGAAGGGGCGACGGACGTGGGCCGTGCTTGCCTCCCGGCGGGAACGATAAAAGAAAGGGACTGTGTCAGGCTTGGCGGATGTAGTCGGCTATCCACTGTCCGACGGCACGGGTGCCGTAGCGGGGGCCGCCGTCGACTTGTATCTCGGGGGTGCGGACGCAGGCGTCGAGCGAGGCGTCGACGGCGCGGCGGACGAGGGCGCCTTCTTCGCGGAGGCCGAAGTGCTCGAAGAGCATGGCGACGGAGAGTATCTGCGCGAGGGGGTTGGCGATGTCGAGGCCTGCGGCCTGGGGCCATGAGCCGTGGATGGGCTCGAAGACGGGGGTGCCTTCGCCGGTGGAGGCTGAGGGGAGGAGGCCCATGGAGCCGCTGATGACGGAGCCTTCGTCGGTGAGGATGTCGCCGAAGGTGTTTTCGGTGACGAGGACGTCGAAGAAGCGGGGGTCTTGAATCATGCGCATGGCGGCGTTGTCGACATACATGTAGTCGGTGGTGACTTCGGGCCAGGCGGGGGCCATCTCCTGGGCTATGCGGCGCCAGAGGCGGGATGAGGCGAGGACGTTGGCCTTGTCGACGACTGTCAGGTGGCGGCGGCGGCGCATGGCGTAGCCGAAGGCTACGCGGAGGATGCGCTCGATCTCGGGGCGGGTGTAGAGGTTGGTGTCGTAGGCTCGGTCGTCGCCTTCGTGCTTCTCTCCGAAGTACATGCCTCCGGTGAGCTCGCGGATGCAGAGGAAGTCGGCTCCGTCGACGATTTCGGGTCGGAGGGGGGACTTGTGGAGGAGGCAGCGGAAGGTCTGCACGGGGCGTATGTTGGCGAAGAGCCCGAGGCGCTTGCGCATGGCGAGGAGGCCTTGCTCGGGGCGGACGCGGGCGGTGGGGTCGTTGTCATACTTGGGGTCGCCGACGGCGGAGAAGAGGACGGCGTCGGCCTGGCGGCAAATGTCGTAGGTGTCTTCGGGGAAGGGGTCGCCGAGGGCGTCGATGGCTGCGGCGCCGCAGAGGGCTTGGTGGTAGTGGACGGTGTGTCCGAACTTGTCACAGACGGCGGTCATGACGTCGACTCCCTGGCGGGATATTTCGGGTCCGATGCCGTCTCCGGGCAGTACTGCGATATTCAGTTCCATAGTGTTTGGGTGTTTTAATCGGTTGGTGTTTGTTATTCTTCTATTATGTTGAGCATCTTGAAGGTGGCCTTGATGGCGGCTTCGGTCTGGTCGGCGTCGAATCCCCGTGTGCGGAAGACTTTGCCGTCGTGGCTCCAGGTGATGACGGTCTGGACGAAGGCGTCGGTGCGTCCTCCGGGAGGGATGGTGACGGCGTAGTTGGTCAGCATGGGGAAGGTGCGCCCGAGGGTGACTTTGTATATCTTCCTGAGTGCGCGGACGAAGGCGTCGTATTGTCCGTCGCCGCTGGAGCTTTCTTCATACTCGCGGCCGTCGATGCTTATCTTGATGGTGGCCATGGGCTTGAGCCCGTAGGCGAGGTTGACGATGTAGCTCTTGAGCTTGACGCGGTCGGTCTTGACGCCGTGTTTGAGCACGTCGCTGACGATGTAGGGGAGGTCTTCCTGGGTGACGAGTTCTTTCTTGTCGCCCAGCTCGATGATGCGTGCGGTGACCTTGCGCATGGATTCTTCGTCGAGCTCGAGTCCGAGGTCTTCGAGGTTCTTGCGTATGTTGGCCTTGCCGCTGGTCTTCCCGAGCGCGTACTCGCGCTTGCGGCCGAAGCGTTCGGGAAGGAGGTCGTTGCAGTAGAGGTTGTTCTTATTGTCCCCGTCGGCATGCACGCCTGCCACTTGGGTGAAGACGTTCTCGCCGACGATGGGCTGGTTGGCTGGGATGGGTATGCCGGAGTAGGACTCGACGAGGCGGCTGGCTGTGTTGAGCTTCTCCTCGTTGATGTTGGTCAGTGCGCTGAAATGGTCCTTCAGGATGGCCTGTACGCTGGCGAGGGGTGCGTTGCCGGCCCTCTCTCCCAGCCCGTTGATGGTGGTATGGAGACCTTTGGCCCCGCTGAGGACGGCTGCGAGGACGTTGCTGACGGCGAGGTCGTAGTCGTTGTGCGCATGGAAGTCGAAGTGCAGGTCGGGATAGCGCTTCTTCATCTTGCGGAAATACTCGATGACCTGGAGCGGGTTGAGTATGCCCAGCGTGTCGGGCAGCATGAAGCGGCGGATACCGATGCCGGCAATGCCGTCCATGAGGCGGAAGACGTAGTCGGGTGAGTCTTTCATGCCGTTGCTCCAGTCCTCGAGGTAGACATTGACTGCAATGCCCATGCCGGCAGCCATCTCCACGACGGAGCGGATGTCGGCTATATGCTCTTCGGGGGTCTTGCCAAGCTGTTCGCGGCAGTGCTTGAGGGAACCTTTCGTCAGGAGGTTGATGACACGTCCTCCTGCTTGCTGAATCCAGCGGAGGGAGGTGCCCCCGTCGACGAAGCCGAGCACTTCGACGCGGTCGAGCATGCCGTGGCGGGCAGCCCATTCGCAGATGCCGCGTACGGCTTTCATCTCTCCTTCCGACACGCGAGCGGAGGCTACTTCGACACGGTCGACTTTCACGTCTTCGAGCAGGAGGCGGGCTATCATGAGCTTCTCATGGGGCATGAATGACACACCGCTGGTCTGTTCGCCGTCGCGGAGGGTCGTGTCCATGATTTCTATGCGAGGGTGATTGTCCATGCTCATCGTCGGGTCAGCTTTTCCGTCCCTGTTCCCAGGCTTCTATCTTGTCCTTGTTCTCGACGAGGAAGTCGATGTCGTCCAGGCCGTTCATCAGGCAGTGTTTCTTGTAGGCGTTGATTTCGAAGTGCTCGCTCCGGCCTGTGGCCTTGTTCGTGATGGTCTGACGAGGGAGGTCAACTTCGACTTCTGTCTTCGGGTCAGCCTCGATGCTGGCGAAGAGCTCCTGGAGGAAAGGCTCGCTCACGACTACGGGAAGGACGAAGTTGTTCAGCTCATTGTTCTTGTGGATGTCTGCGAAGAAGCTCGACACGACCACCCGGAAGCCGTAGTCAGCGATGGCCCAGGCGGCATGTTCCCGGCTTGAGCCCGAGCCGAAGTTCTTCCCGGCCACCAGTATCTGCCCGCCATAGCGGGGGTCGTTCAACACGAAGTCGGGATTGGGCGTGCCGTCAGCCCGGTAACGCCAGTCACGGAAGAGGTTGTCGCCAAACCCTTCCCGCGTGGTGGCTTTCAGGAAGCGTGCGGGGATAATCTGGTCGGTATCGACATTCTCCAAGGGAAGGGGCACACATGTGCTCGTTATGATGTTGAATTTCTGTTTCATTGTCGTTGTCTTATGGTTAGTGTTGGGACTAAAATAGTGTTCTCGGGTCAGTGATTACACCAGTCACAGCCGCAGCAGCCGCCACCAGCGGACTGGCCAGCAGCGTACGTGCGCCCGGCCCTTGACGACCTTCGAAGTTGCGGTTGCTCGTCGACACGGCATACTTCCCGGCAGGAATCTTGTCGTCGTTCATCGCCAGGCAGGCCGAACATCCCGGTTGGCGGATTTCAAAGCCGGCCTCTGCCAGCACCTTGTCCAGTCCCTCTTCACGGATTTGTGCATCCACCATCCACGAACCGGGGACCAGCCATGCTGTGACGTGCTCAGCCTTCCGGCGACCTTTCACCAAGGAGGCAAAGGCACGGAAGTCCTCAATACGCCCATTGGTGCATGCACCCAGGAAAACATAGTCCACCTGCTTGCCCAGCAACTGTTCTCCGGGACGGAAACCCATGTAGTGCATGGACTTCTCAAAGGAAGCCTTTTCCACCTCGCTCATGGACTCTGTGGTGGGGATATGGTCCGTAATCGCCATACCCATGCCGGGATTCGTGCCGTAGGTAATCATCGGCTCGATGTCGGCCGCATCGAAGCGCACTTCCTTGTCAAACACAGCATCATCATCGCTCCGCAGGGTACGCCAGTAGGCCACGGCTTTGTCCCACGCTTCACCCTGTGGTGCATATTCACGCCCTTTGATATAGGCGAAGGTCGTCTCGTCGGGTGCTACCATGCCGCCACGTGCTCCCATCTCGATGGAGAGGTTGCACAATGTCAGGCGTCCTTCCATGGTCAAGGAACGAACCGCTTCGCCGGCATACTCCACGAAATAGCCTGTCGCACCGCTGGTGGTCATCTTCGACATCATGTAGAGGGCCAGGTCCTTTGCCGTCACCCCCTTGCCAAGCTGTCCGTCGACAGTGATACGCATGGTCTTGGGACGGGTCTGAAGGATGCACTGCGAAGCAAGCACCATCTCCACTTCACTGGTGCCGATGCCGAAAGCCACAGCTCCCATCGCACCATGTGTCGAGGTATGTGAGTCGCCGCACACGATGGTCATGCCGGGCAATGTCAAGCCACGCTCCGGACCGACGACATGGATGATGCCGTTCTTCGGGTTCATCATGCCGAAGTGGGTCAAACCAAAGTCCGCCGCATTCTTGGCCAAGGTGTCGACTTGTGTACGAGACACAGGGTCGGCTATCGGTTTGTCCTGGTCGTGAGTCGGCGTATTATGGTCGGGCATGCAATAGATATGGTCAGGACGGAAGCATTTCAAGCCCCGTGCCCGAAGCCCTGCAAATGCCTGCGGACTCGTCACCTCATGACAATATAAACGGTCTATGTAAAGCTGGGTCGGCCCTTCGTGAATCTGCTGCACCACGTGCGCGTCCCAGATTTTGTCAAATAACGTATTCATACGAAGTATTCTGTTTGCGGATTAATGTTTAAACTTGTTGATACAGTCGATATAAGCTTCCACTGAAGCGGCCACAATGTCGGTATTCGCACCGAAACCATAATAGATATGCCCGTCATACTCCACCTGCATGTGTACCTTGCCGACGTCGTCGCTGCCCTTGCTGATGGCCTGGATGGTAAACTCCTTCAGCACCATCTGGCGGGCAATGATTTTCTTCAAAGCCTTGATGGCGGCATCCACCGGCCCGTTGCCCGTCGCGGCGGCTTCAAACTTCTCACCGGCAATGTTCACACCCAGACTGGCCACGGAACGGACTCCCACACCACTGGTCACTTGCAGATAGTCCAACTTGATATGATGGTTTTCCGCACGGTCTGCTCCGGCAAGCATGAGCACATCGTCGTCATTGATTTCCTTCTTCCTGTCTGCCAACTTCAAGAAGTCGTCATACACCTTGTCCAGTTTCTCCTGGCTCATCTCCACGCCCAGCACCTGAAGCCGATGTTTCAAGGCTGCGCGTCCGCTGCGGGCCGTCAGCACGATGGCATTGTCATCAATGCCCACATCTTTCGGGTCGATAATCTCGTAGGTCTGCACGTTCTTGAGCACACCGTCCTGATGGATACCTGACGAATGGGCAAAGGCATTCCGGCCGACAATCGCCTTGTTGGGCTGCACGGGCATGTTCATCAGGCTTGACACCATGCGGCTCGTGGGATAAATCTTCTGCGTATTGATATTGGTCTGTATGTCCAGGTCCTTGTGACACTTCACTATCATGGCTATTTCCTCGAGCGAGGTGTTTCCGGCACGCTCGCCGATGCCGTTGATGGTCACCTCCACCTGGCGTGCACCGTTAAGCACACCCGCCATGGTGTTGGCTGTCGCCATGCCGAGGTCGTTGTGACAGTGAGTGGAGATGATGGCGCGGTCGATGCCGTCGACGTGTTCCATCAGATATTTTATCTTGGCACCATATTCTCCGGGAAGACAATAGCCCGTCGTGTCGGGTATGTTGACCACCGTCGCCCCGGCCTTGATGACGGCCTCCACCACACGGGCCAGGTATTCATTGTCCGTCCGCCCGGCGTCCTCGGCGTAGAACTCCACGTCGTCCACATAGCGGCGGGCATACTTCACGGCAGCCACGGCGCGTTCGATAATCTCCTCCCGTGTGGAATTGAACTTATAGCGGATGTGAGGGTCCGAAGTGCCGATGCCCGTATGGATACGCTTGCGCTTGGCATATTTCAGGGCTTCGGCAGCCACGTCGATGTCCTTTTCCACCGCACGGGTCAGGGCACAAATGGTCGGCCATGTCACGGCCTTCGATATTTCTACTACGGAATTGAAGTCTCCCGGACTCGACACCGGGAATCCGGCCTCGATGACATCCACGCCCAAAGCCTCCAACTGGCGTGCCACTTGAATCTTTTCCACTGTGTTCAACTGACACCCGGGCACTTGCTCGCCATCGCGGAGCGTCGTGTCGAAAATAAAAAGTCTGTCGCTCATAGTTTATTTGTATTTATCATGTTTCACAAACGAGAAAGCCTTTCACACTTGCGGGAAGTGAGAAAGGCCTTCATGCATTCATCGTCATCATGCACTTCTACGCGCGACACTCACCCCCACCGGACATAGCCAGCAGAATAAGGGAAATGTTCAGACTTAGAATGTGCAAAATGCTCCGTTTCATATTTATTTTATGTATAACCGTTGCAAAAGTAACGGTTTATCTGAAATATCAAAAATAAAACGTCTTTTTTTTATTCTTATCTTCTTCATTTCTTCAAAATGAAAGATGTTTTTACCCACGGAACCGTCCATCCGAGAGATGCAATCCCCGCCGTCGCGGCCTCGGAAACTTACGTATATTTGCGAGGGAAATCTACGTATATTTCCATTGCAAACTTACGTATATTTGCATGATAAACTTCCGTATGTTTCCGCTCCAATCTCCGTATCTACACCTTATTAATATATGTACTCTACAGGAGACTTGATGAAGCGGACGACAGCCGTGTTCTCCTTACCGTTTCGCTGCCTCCAAAGCCCCCAGCCGCCCGTGAAGCGGTGAAACCATCCGAGTTCGTCCGGCGAATGGCAGGCTATGACCATCTTGTTGTGGTTGATGCTCTGCGTGTTCCACTGTGCACCCGGGCCATAGAACGTCACAGCTCCGTCCTTCACACCGCCAAGCTTATTATACACTTCCGCATGATAGATGGTGGGAAGCGTCACTCCGTCCACTTGCAAATCGGCACGGTTGCCCGACAGGGTGAACACCTGTGTCCGGCCATTCCAAGGCGACTGCACAGCGTATGGGCCGCCGGAAGCATCAAAACGCATATAGGAACTGCCATTGAAAATGCGGTCATACAGTTCGACGGAAGGCATCTCATACCCATCGGGAGACACAGCTTTCGGGTCGAGCGTCCCCAAGCCGACCGACGGGACGCGATAGTCCCGGAGCTTCACGACTCCGCCCTCACCCACGGCCTCCAATGCGACGCCGCTGTCACCAATATAAGCCGAATGGTTCCAGAGCGCAAGGTATTCTTCCGGCGAACATTCGTTCAGATATTCCAAGACGGACTTGCCGGCTTTCGCCGCAGGGTCGTCAGGCACGAGAATCTGGTCGGCAAAGTCCGAAGCATGTCCCTGGGCATTATACTTGCACCACCACACGCCGTTCATCAGCGTGACAGGCAACCCGAAGTTGCGCCGCTTGACGACATAGACCTCCGTCTCCTGTCCGTCGGACACACGCCTCACCACCAGCGTAGCAGCCTGCTCGCGCCCGTCGGCCTTCTTGTCATTCGGCCGCCAGCCACCGATGACCCGGAACGTCTGCGGCTGTCCTTCAGCCGCCTCCACCTTCAGCCAGGCATCTTCCCCGTCGCTGAAACGCACGTCCAACTCATAACCTTCCGGCATGACGAAACGCCCCAGTTCATTATCCACATAACGGGCAAAGTCACAGGTATAATCATCACGCCCGAACCATAAATCGCCTTCGAGACGAATCGGATTGGGTAACACCCGGAGCGTGAGAAAGTCTTCTTCATAAGTCTCCGACAATCCTTTCCGACGGAAATGCACGACAGCTTCCTCAAGCGGATGGTTGGGCGGCAGCAACGTCGTCCGCACACGGAAATGATTGCGAAACACCTGTCCTCCGGCATCCCTTGCCGGTTCTATCACCAACGGAAGGCCCGGACGGGCATCCAGCTCCAGCTCGTCGTCGCAATCGACGGCCAACGTGAAATCAACCGCCCGGCAGGACAACGACAGTTCATCGCCCGCCTCATTCACCTGTGCATCTTCCGGCAGGGCGGAAGCTTCACGGTCGATGACAATGCACCCGTCCCAATCAGGACGCAAAGCGGATTCGCCCCCGTCTTCCCAAGCCAGCACGTCCAGGCTGACTTCCTGCGTATCTTCGTCCAGCCCCAGCGTCAAGACATATACGGCATTACGCTTCAGCACCTGCGGCAACGCTTTCTCCACAGCGTACTTGCGTCCGCCCGCCGTACCTTCCACACGGACCATAAGCCCGGGATTGGCCTGTTCATACACATAAGCAAAACCCAAAGAATCAGCCTGCAAGGAAGGAGCAAATGAATATGCCTGGTCTGCGACATCCATGTCTGAAGAGGACGGATGGCCGTCCTGTTCAAACACATATCCCTGTTGGGCGACATTCTTCAGTGTCAACCGACTGACCGCCAGACCTGCACCTCGCATACGCAAATCAAAACGCGCAATGCCACGCTTCATGTCCACAGGCAACACCGTCTGGCCGACGGGTTGTTTGTCAAGTTCCAACTTGCCCGTGAAGAAGTGTGCCACCTGTCCCTCCGCCGTAGCGACCTGCATGGCCAGCCACTCACGCTCCGTCATCCCTTCATCACGCAAAGCCTCCAAGTCCAGCTCTTGCAGATTGGCCAACACATAGAGTGTCCCCGACATGCGTGCCACCGACAACGCATATCCACCGTCAGACAGTTTCCAATCGGCATATACCTGTGTCAGCAAGCCGTCCTCAAACAGGCAAGCCTGAAGATGCTTCACTTCGCCGTCCGAGTCCAAAGCCGAGGATACTCCATCCACCTGGAACGCCTGCGGAATAGCCTTTATCACAGAAGCTACATTTCCATGGCCCTGCCGCATGCCCTCTTCCTGCCGGGAACACGAAGTCCCCGACAAGAGCACCAAGCAGGAGGCTAGGATGTACAAATAAACATTCAAGCACTTCATGTATTCAGAGATTTATCCGACAGACGGCGTTATTTCAATATTGTCCCCTGGCTCCCACTCTTCAAATACAGGCTTCACGACGATGTCTATATGGTCCTTGCTCACAGTCACCGTATAGACGGCATTGCGCTTCAATGCGGCGTCCAGTCTTTTCGTCAGAGTCTTCACTTCGCCGCCGTCGAAACTGACTTCAACCCTTATCTCCATGCCGGGATTCTCCTGTTCGTAGACATAAAGCACCCCGGGAGTATCCTGTGTCAGAGCGGAAGGAAACGTCAGGGTCGTGTCGCGACGTGTCACACCGGACGGAGACTGCACACCATCCTGCGGAAAGAGATATGCAGACTGAGCCACCTTCGTCAGTGTGAACTTTTCAAGTTTCGCTGCACCGGCCACATTTATCACGATGTCAAAACGAGCCACACCACGCTTCAAAGTCATAACTTGTGCTCCGACATCCTGCCTCGCGGCATTCAGAGTCAACATCCCTGTAAAAAAAGAACGGGTCTTCCCTGTTCCATCCGTCTTGTAAACAGACTTCAACCAGTCCGCCTCCGAAATGTTTTCCGATTGCAACAGCTCCAGATCTATCACACCGGAAGCATTGGCCAGCATATACAGATTGCCTCCAAGGCCATCCACCTGTAATCGGTACGTGTCACCCGCCACTTGCAGATTCTTATATGCCTTCGTCATGATGCCTCCTTCAAACAGGCAAGCCTGCATGTCGGTCACCTCATTTTCTCCTTCCAAGGTTTGTCCACTGCCATCAAAACCGGCGACACGAGTCACCACCACCGTGCTTTCATTTCCTTCCCAATACTGGTTTTCGGAATTATCGGCACAAGAGGCCAGCAATGTACCCACACTCACCACACTCACAAATTTTAAACTTCTCATTTTCATAATAGTCTTTCTGTTTCTAGTTTAGTTTCACTTCATTTACCTATATATATAATTCACCGGTGTTTTTACACAGCGTATCGTACGTGTCTTATGCTGGTTATGGTCTGCGTATTTAATCCAAGTGGCCCGTCCTTGGGGCGAATTAGCAGGATACCCCTCCAGCATCCAGGTCTTTCCGGACCGCCCGCTCGTGGCCATGAGAACCATCATCTTCGACAGCGAACCCGCAGACGCATTCCACTGATGACCCAAGCCGGACATAACCCAATGATTGCCTTCATAATCGAAGTCATAGATGTTAATAGGACCGTAGTTGCCACCTTTAAAAGTCACTGTACGCTCCGTGATGGTGTAAGACAGATGTTGCCCCAACTGGTTATTGAAACTATGGCTTCCATACCCCAAGGCACAATCATTACCCCACGAGAAAAAACGGAAATCATCGTAATCAGGCACTTCATAACCATCAGGAGCCATAGACGCCGCTTCAAGAGCACCAAAATCATAAGCCGCATTAACATGGTCCTGATAGCCTTCGTAATAGAAATTCGCCCCGTCGTAAGCCAATTTCAAGCCTTCCGGATTGCCTCCTTGGTACTGATCGCCCAAAGCAGCCAGAAAATCATCATCACTACACGTCTTCATATAATCGGCCACACTGACTCCGGCTTGCGCGGCAGGGTCGTCTTTTACCAGAATCTGTGCTGAGAAGTCCTTCACATGGCCTCTCAAGTTATACTTGCACCACCACACACCGTTTATGTTCACCACCGGCAGTCCCCAATTCTGACGTTTCACTACATAGACTTCAGTATTTCTGCCATCGGCATCCGACACGACCAACTTTCCTGTCTGCACACGACCGTCGGCATTGGGGTCATTGGGCTTCCATCCACCCTCCAGATAATAGCTGTTTGCCTGCGGCCCTTCATCCAGCCTGAGCCACGGCTCTTCCGCCGCATCCAATTCCAATCTCATTACCTTTCCATCCTCTAACGTAAACGTAGCCAAACGTCCGTCGACATAGCGGGCAAAGTCACAAATGCTGTCTGTGTCAAACCTCACGAGCCCTTCCACACGAACGGGACTCGGCCGAAACGAAAGTACCACCCGTCCGACCTGTATCTGCCGCTCATACAAATCCAAGTAAATGTATTCCTGGATGCTTCCCGGCAAACGGGACAAGCAGGAGACATCGACAGCAAACCGGGCTGTCCGGCTCACCGGAGCCAAGTCAACGACGACACCATAGGCCCGTCCCTGGACTCTCACATCTACATCCGCCCCGGTTTTCAAAACCAGTTGCATCTGGTTTCTATGAGCAGGGACATACACCGTGTCACCGGCTTCACTAAGCCGGCCACCTTCTGGCAGGACGGAGGCTTCGCGGTCAATCCATCCGCCGGACTGCAAGGCAGACTCCGACGACAACCCGCTTTCCCATCCTTCTGACAAGACTTCCACCCGGACATCCGCACCCTTGCCATAGACTTTCAACGTATAGACCGTATTACGTCTCACGGCTGGCAACTTCGTTTTCAGACGATGCCAAGCTCCATCTATATCCACTTCGATTTCAACATCATGGGAACGACCGTCCTGCTCTGCGACATAACACAATGTCGACTTGCGGTTCTTGAACGGAGCGTCGTCTTCAAACGTCTTTGACCAATCGGCAAACTCCGAGCCTGACGGACTTCCACCGGTGTCCTGCGCATTCACATACCCTGTCTCGGAAATGCCTTTGATGACGACACGCTTCACCTCGACGCCCTCGAAAGAAGCATCCAAATCGATGCGCGCCACGCTGCGTTCCAATGCCAGAGAAACCTGCAAAGGCATATCAGGCGACAATGTCAACATCCCTGTCATCAGTATGCCCTGCCCTGTCATATCACCGACCGTGGCCTCCAACTGCCTGAAGTGTTCCAACGTGGTGACACCGGGCTGCAACGCACCTACATCCACCGCATCTGTGGCATTCGCCAGAAAAAAGACACGACCACCCATCTGCGAAGGACGAAGATGGCACACTCCGTCTACATCAGGTAAAAGAGACTCAAAAACCTCACTCAAAATGCCGTCCTCGAAACGACAAGCAACCAACGCATTCACTTGCGATTCTGCATCCGTAGCATCTCCTTCCGACATGCCACGCGCGGCAAGACGGACAGCCAACGCGCCATCAGAACCCGGCTGCGACACAAGGTCAGAAGCATCGCATCCACACAATGTAAAAGTCAAAACGCCGCACAGGGCAACCAATATCTTATCTAATTTCATCATCAACTGCTTTTTTTCTTTTCTATTTATACAAATACGGATTGTTTGCACTGTCCAGATAAGAAGGCGAATCTATCGGCAACTCTTTCAGATGGTCCACATAGAAATTATTGACCAGCTCCATCGCCCACGGACCGTAAGTGAATGCACTCGAATGCCCGTATCCCATCGTGTGGCCCAACTCATGGATGGCAAAGCTACACGTGTAAGCATTATTATAATATCCCAAATATATCCACTGAGCGACTCCCCAGACAGACCCTCCGGCCAGACCGGCCACCCCATTGCCTTCATAAATCAAGCCGACCTGCAACCGATATTTTGCACGCATCTTCTGAATCACGACATCGGGCGACACAGGCTCATGATTGTCATCATACAGCTTGTCAGGATTGTCCCGCATGAGCTGCTCCAGTTCGGGCATAGCCACCATGCCTGAATAGTTCAAGAAGAAAGCCACCGACTCACGACAATGCACAGGCCGGATGCCTTTCCAGTTTCCGCTGGGGCCTCCATCCGGCAAGTCCGGATCGCCGCCATAAAGCCCCCAATGGATTTCCATGCCATACTTGATACGCTGCAAACGCTGCCAGTATTCATCGCCAGACTCCACCTTGATAGTAGCCCCTGCCAAGTCGGCAGGCTTCACCACAGCCAACTGCAATGCCCGTCCGGACTCGGTCAGATAGGTGGTCGGACGTTCCAGCATCGGTAGCGACTGATAGAAGTCGGCAAATGCAGGAATCGTGTCAAAATAAGCCAGTTCGATATACTCATTGTCCAAAGACGGGAAACGCACCTTAACCAGCACATCCCCCAAACTGCGAGGCGAGTAGAACCGTGCATGAAGCCGGCCATCATCCGTAATCGAAAGTTGCAGCGGTTCCGATGTGTCAAACATGCGCTGCGAACGGTCTGTATACACCGTCTTCGGTTCATCATCCTGCAAAATCTTCCCATACCCGCCTTCCTCATACGCCTTGCGGGTCATGAAAAGAAGTCCTGAGCTGTCGTCAGGATGTGATACGGTCGTTTCTACGCGATTTTCCCGGTTGGGCATTACAGCCGTCTGGCTGAAAACGTATGTCTGCCCCACTTCATAGCCGCGGTAGTTGCGCGTCAGCAGACCCACTTCTCCCTGAAAAACCTCCCCCTCCACTGTGGGCATGAAGCAATAGGCCGAAGCCTGGTCCAGGCTGATGTCATCCATGTGACCGTCGCTCTCTCCACTGAAACGTCCGTCGCCAGACAAGGAAGTGACGAAACGTACGCCGGAAAGCGAAAGCGTCTTGGAGACAACGGCATGACGGACATAAGGATTGTTGTAGTCAAAACTAAAATCGACCTTCCCCATAATGCGCCGTTGCTTCACGACCGTGTCCAGAGACGCCACTTCCTGCTTGCCCCCGGCCGTCTGTCGCACGGTCACCGAAAAGGGAGTCTGCGAATAGAAATATTCCGCCTCCAAGGGTTTGTGCAAATCGGCAGGAAAAGAAAGCCAGCAGTCAGCAGCCCTCTGCAAGTCCAAAATGGAAGCCCGGTCTTTCCGCTCATCCCCTTTGATACCAAGCACCAACAGCCGATAAGCACCCTCATGCAGTCCCTCCACCAGTATTTCGGCAGTGGAAGCATCGTAGCGTGACTTGATGTCCTTCACCAATTCACCCGCTTCATCGACGACATAATAGGCCACCCGGTCATAGCGCACCTCATCCAAAGTCACCGAACGACTTTGCTCGCCGACATATCCTTCGCCTTCCAACTTGAAGACGGCAACAGGCATCGAACGCCCAGAACGGCCAGCCCAGTCTTCAGACATGCAAGACACGAGCAATAAACATAACACGAAAAAATTCAGATGTTTCATAGACTTCCTTACGACTTGATTTGCTTTCATTCTTTTCAATCTCATTTCATTATTCACACACATACTCAACTCGAAAACTTATAAAGAATTATCTATAATAAAACCGTCTATACGCACGAGACACATACGTAGATATATTGTATATCATACGACAAAATATTCACATACACACTTTGCAAAAGAAAGACCTATTCTTCGCTCGGAAATAACATCCGAGAAAGTCGTATCTCGTTTTATGGGCGGCAAAGATATAGCCACCTCTTCGAACATCCAAGCGACAACATGCAATAACATACCGATTTAAGCGGATTTAACTACATACATAAAAAGCTATAATTATGCACTTCCGACATGCAGTATTTTCAGGACACATCACGGACACCTCTGTGCTTATAGTAAAAAACGGATGACTACGCCTCTATAAATGCCTTTAAGTTATTGTATAAATTACAATCGAGAACACCCTCTATATAGTTACAAAACTTTTCCGCATGACATCTAAGATAAACGCATCATCAGGAACTTGATAAATGCAGACATCCATCCAAATGACCATACAGACACGGCAAACAATACCACACTTCTGACAAGTTCCTATCCGCAGAGAACACCCCCTCTTCATCATACTCATAAGCATCCGACCTCTGTGGTCATAAAACACTCCTCTCCACAGTGATTCATGCACGTTCTCCACGGCCTCCTTTCCGTCCGACCACGCCTTCCTTTCCGTGGTCGGCTACCCTCCTTTCCGTCCTCGCCTACCCTTTAGGCCGTCATATCCGGATGTTGTATGACAAAAAAGAGGCTGTGTCGAAATGAGATTTCAACACAGCCTCTCTCGTTTCCCGTCAGGGATAATACTTTAATGCCGATATTCAAAAACTGTTTCTCAGCTTTTTGCAGCGACAGAAAGCATATACCAGTCATAGAGCCGACGCACGCCTTCCTCCACTTCGATACGATGCCGCCAGCCGAGGGCATGAAGTTTGCTGACATCTGTCAGCTTGCGCATCGTGCCGTCTGGCTTTGTGGAGTCCCAACGGATTTCTCCACGGAAACCCACTGTGCCGGCTATCAGTTCAGAAAGCCGACGGATGGTGATTTCTTTTCCCGTGCCTATGTTGATATGACAGTTGCGCACTTCCTTCGTGCCAGGAATGAACGTGTCGCGGAAGTCCACATGTTCCATGACGAAAACCGTGGCATCAGCCATCTCTTCACTCCAAAGGAATTCACGGAGCGGCGTCCCTGTGCCCCAAAGTGTGACTACCCCCGGAGCTATGCCGTAGCGTGACAGTACAGAGAGGATGTCGCCTTCGCTTGCCGTGCCGTCCACGCCCTCCACAGGACGCAGGGCGAGATCACGCCTTACCGTCTCCCAATCTCCGTCAGACAAACACTTCGACAAATGTATCTTCCGCATCATGGCAGGCAACACATGGCTGTGTTCGAGATGGAAATTATCATTCGGCCCATACAAGTTCGTGGGCATGACGGCGATGTAGTTTGTTCCATATTGGAGATTGAAGCTCTCACACATCTTCAGGCCGGCAATCTTCGCAATGGCGTAAGGTTCGTTGGTATATTCCAGCGGGGAAGTCAGCAGTGCGTCTTCCTTCATCGGCTGTGGAGCCTCACGCGGATAGATGCAAGTGCTGCCCAGGAAGACCAGTTTCTGCACGCCGTGGCGATAGCTCTCGCCGATGACGTTCTGCTGTATCTGGAGATTCTGCCAGATGAAGTCTGCACGGTGGGTCAGATTGGCCATGATGCCACCCACATGGGCAGCGGCCAGAATGACAGCCTCGGGACGTTCTTCGTCAAAGAAACGACGCACAGCCACCCCGTCGAGCAGGTCAAGTTCGGCATGTGTACGGCCTACGAGGTTGGTGTATCCCTTCTGCTGCAAGTTGTTCCAGATGGCCGAACCCACCAGTCCCCGATGGCCGGCCACATAGATTTTTGTTTGTTTGTCCATAGTTGCTTAATCCATATTAGCTTTCAAGTAGAGCTTCTTTACGAAGCGCATGTCGTGGGCGACCATGATGCGCACCAGCTCTTCGAAAGAAGTCTTTTTCGGATTCCATCCCAGCAGCGTCTTTGCCTTGGTCGGGTCGCCCAGCAGTTGTTCCACCTCGCACGGACGGAAATACTTCGGATCGACTTCCACCAGGACACGCCCCGTGGCCTTGTCGATACCCTTTTCCTCGACACCTTCCCCCTCCCAACGAAGGTCAATGCCGGCTTCACGGAAAGCCAGGGTACAGAATTCACGCACGGTGTGCATCTCGCCCGTAGCGATGACAAAGTCTTCCGGTGTGTCATGCTGGAGAATCATCCACATGCACTCCACATAGTCTTTCGCGTAGCCCCAGTCACGACGCGCGTCCATGTTGCCCAGATAAAGTTTGTCTTGGAATCCCTGTGCGATACGGGCGGCAGCCAGCGTGATTTTCCGGGTGACAAAGTTCTCACCACGGCGCTCGCTCTCGTGATTGAAGAGGATGCCGTTCACACAATACATGCCATAGCTTTCGCGATAGTTCTTCGTAATCCAAAAACCATACTGTTTGGCTACGCCGTAAGGCGAACGCGGATAGAAGGGAGTGGTCTCCCGCTGGGGCACTTCCTGCACCTTCCCGAAAAGCTCCGACGTGGAAGCCTGGTAGACACGGCAGGTCTTTTCCAGACCACAGATGCGCACGGCTTCGAGCAGGCGAAGCGTACCGAGCGCATCGGCTTCAGCCGTATATTCCGGCACATCGAAACTTACTTTCACATGGCTTTGTGCTGCCAGATTGTAAATCTCGTCAGGACGGACCTGCGCGATGATACGTATGAGTGAACTGGAGTCGGTCATGTCTCCCCAGTGAAGGTCCACCAAACGGCTCTTCTTCATGTCACGCACCCATTCATCCAGATAAAGGTGCTCGATGCGGCCAGTGTTAAACGAAGACGAACGGCGCAATATACCATGCACCTCATAACCTTTCTCTAAAAGAAACTCGGCCAAAAACGAACCGTCCTGGCCTGTAATTCCTGAAATTAATGCAATCTTTTTCATGTTATCTCTTAATTTGTGACATATATTCACGAAGTTTTAGTGCCTCAAAGGAATACATATTCCACCATAAAAACAAAAGAATCCCTGACTTTCTTTCCTCCCTTACGGCTACGGCATTCCGGGACGGGACAAATCGGCCTGAGAGATGAAATAATTCCCATTTTCTATATAGCCCTATCAAATCTATGCCTACCTTTGCGACCTATAAGCTAATGTAAAAAGATTGTTTTTCCTTTTATGTACATGATGAAATTCGAACCCATCCTGAAGCAAACACTTTGGGGAGGAGACAAAATAAATGACTACAAACACCTGAACAACTCACTCACACATATCGGCGAGAGTTGGGAAATCTCCGGAGTGCCCGGACATGAATCCGTCGTAGCCAATGGTCCGTGGAAAGGTACGGCGTTGCCCGCGCTCATTGACCGCCTCGGTGCCGACTTGGTCGGCCGGGACAACTACGAACGCTTCGGCACGCTATTTCCCTTATTGGTGAAATTCATCGACGCACGGCTGGACCTCTCCATACAAGTGCATCCTGATGACCGGCTGGCTCACGAACGGCATGGTTGTCCGGGCAAGAACGAAATGTGGTACGTCATCGCAGCTGAACCGGGAGCACAACTCTGTGCCGGACTGTCGCACCCCATCAGTCCGGAAGAATATGAACGCCGTATCGCTGACGGAAGCATCGAAGACGTGCTCTGCTTCCACAAGCTCCGGGCCGGCGACGTCTTCCATATCCCTGCCGGACGCGTCCATAGCATCGGGGCCGGAGCCTTCATCGCTGAAATCCAACAGACAAGCGACATCACCTACCGAATCTATGACTACAACCGCCGCGACGACAACGGCCGACTGCGCGAATTGCATACAGAATGGGCACGCGATGCCATCGACTACACCGTGCAAGCTGACTACCGCACACACTACACCCCGCACACGAACGAACCAGTCGAACTCGTCTCGTCGCCCCACTTTACAACCTCGCTCTACGATCTGACGGAAGACATGCACTGCGACTACTCGGAGCTGGATACCTTTATCATATATATATGTACGAAAGGCGCCGCCACGCTCTGTGACGACGCCGGAGGCGAACTTGCCATCAGCCAGGGCGAGACAGTGCTCATCCCTGCCTGCACCCGCTCGGTGCATATCCGGCCTGACGGACATGTCTGCCTGCTGGAAAGCTGGTGTTGAGTCTCAACCCGCACCTCCCAAGGCATGATAAAGCTGTATCACACCCTGTATCTCGTCATAACGGTCCTGCACGACTGTGAGCCGGGCTGACAGCAGGGACTGACGTGCGGTGATGACCTGCAGGTAGTTGACATCTGCCGAATACTGCATCAGCAGACTGGTGTCATGCAGCGTGGCGGCAAGATGTTCCGCCTGTGCCGTGTCGAGCCGGATACGTCTGCGTGCCGACTGCCACTGTGCCAGCGCGTCGTTTACCTCATTGCCTGCATCGAGCAGCTCCTGGCGAAAGTGAAGGAGTGCTTCTTCCTGTCGGGCTTTGGCTATCTTCAGATTGGCTATGTTTTCCCCTTTATTAAACAACGGTTGGACCAACGAACCTACGGCTGACAAGAGCCATGCTCCGGGATTCGTAATGGCCGTTCCCCCGCTATTGGTCCAGCCAGCCGAACCGCTCAGCGTAATGCTCGGATAAAAGGCCGAGCGTGCTCCATTGGTCGCATAAAAGGCCTCCATCAGTTCGGCCTCAGCCTGGCGTACGTCAGGCCGACGTGCCAACAAGTCGAGCGGGACGCCCACACGAAGCGTATCAGGAAAAGACTGTCCCTCCATCGAACCTCGCTCCACGACCCGGGGCGTCTCCCCCAGAAAAGCGCACAAGGCATTCTCCTGCTCCACGAGTTGCTGTACCAAAGTCTCCAACGACGACTCCGCCGCGAGCTTCGAAGCCCGGGCTTGGTTCACGGTAGCGCGGTCGGCCTGCCCGGCCCGGAGCAACGCCTCCAGTGCATGCACATACTCTTCCCAACTCTCTACCATCCGACGCGTGATGCTGATTTGCTCGTCAAGCATCAGCAGGGCGTAGTAGCTGTCAGCCACCGTCGCGACCACTTGTGTCTGCACGGCCTGCCGGTAAGCATCACTCGCCAACAGAGCTGCGCGTGCCTCACGCTTGGCATTGGTCAGCTTCCCGAAAAGGTCTATCTCCCACGAGACGGACGCGCCGAGACTGTAAGTCTGCTGGGGCTTCTTCCCGTCAAAGCTACTAAGTGTACCTTCAGGTGTAAGATTAGCCGAAGGCAGATAGGCCAGCTTCGACTGCCGCAACGTGGCTTGTGCTTCCTCCACTTGCAGGCGGGCCACTTGCAGGTCGGTGTTGGCCTCCAGTCCGCGACGGATGAGGGCTTGCAGATGAGGGTCGGCAAATAGTTCTTCCCACGAAAGGGAAGCAAGAGTCTGCGCCGTATCGGGGCGCAGGTCAGCCCGATAGAGGCTGTCCAGTCCGGCAAGTGCCTCCGAGGGACGTTCATACTTCGTATAGACGCCGCACGACGTCAAGCCTGCGGCGAGCGTTATTATTAGAATATTTCTCAGTCGTTTCATACTTACGGATAAGTCTGTTTGTAGTCTATATGATATTCAACAATCAAATATTTATAAGGGCATCCAAGAGATATGTATGTCCCTGTCAAGCATCTCCGTTTGTCTGCACTATTCACGAGTGTGCTTCGGCATCAGCCTTTCTTCAAGAGCCTGGAAGACGATAAACAGCGCAGGCACAGCAAAGAGCAGGGCTAACGTACCCACAATCATGCCTCCGACAACGCCTGTGCCAAGCGAAACGTTTCCATTGGCTCCTGCCCCCGAAGCAAACACCAGCGGGAGCATACCGATGACCATTGTCAATACAGTCATGAGGATAGGACGCAGGCGGACGGCGGCGGCCGACACGGCAGCCTGAGCGAGCGTCATTCCCTGCCGGCGACGCGTAGCAGCATACTCTGTGATGAGGATGGCCGTCTTGGCCAACAGTCCGATGAGCATAATGAGGCCGGTTTGCATATAGATATTGTTTTCCAGCCCACAAAGGTTTGACAACGCGAAGCTGCCCAGCAGGCCGAAGGGGACACTCAGCATGACGGCCAGGGGGACAAAGAGGCTCTCATAGAGGGCACAGAGGATGAGGTAGATGAACACGACGCAGATGGCAAACACGATGACCGTATTGGCCCCGCTTCCGGCCTCTTCACGGGTAATGCCGCCGTATTCGTAGCCGTAGCCGACTGGAAGCGTCTCGGAAGCTACTTCAGACACGGCGCGAATGACGTCGCCCGACGAATAGCCATCGTTCATCATCGCATTGACCTGAATACAGCTATACAGATTGAAGCGTGTAAGCGTCTCCGGTCCATAGGTCTTGGTGAGGGTGACGAACTGACCGATAGGTGCCATATCACCTGCATCCGTGCGGACGAACATATTATCAAGAGCATCCGTGTCGAGACGGAAATTCTTGTCCGCCTGGACGTAGACACGATAGAGCTTGGAGAAACGGTTGAGGTTCGAGGCATAGTTACTGCCTATGTAGCCTGACATGACAGAAAGCACGTCTGAAGGCGACACGCCCATACGCTTGCAGCGGGCGGCGTCCACCTCAACGAGGTATTGCGGGAACTTGGTGTCGAAGGTCGTGTAAGCCATCTGTATCTCGGGTCTCTGGTTGAGAGCGGCAATGAACTTGTCCGTATGCTCCTTGAGGGTCTCGATGTCACCCCCGGCGCGGTCCTGCACATAAAGCTCCACACCACTACCGGTGCTATAACCCATGATAGTCGGCTGGGCGAAGGCAAAGAGCTTCGCACTGTGGACATTCGCCGTGCGGCGGTAGATGTCAGCGATGACAGCACTGATGTAGTCCTCCTCGTCGGGACGTTCGTCCCAGTTCTTCAACTTGATGATGAGCATACCTCCGCTGGGGGCCTGTCCGCCCATCATACTGTAGCCCGCCACGTTCGAATAACGCTCAATCTGAGGTATGTCCTTGATGCAGGCCTCCACCTCTTCCATCGCCTTCACGGTCTGCGAGAGGCTGCTTCCGGGAGGCGTGGTGACATTGACAAACACAGTACCCATGTCCTCGTCGGGGACGAGACCTGTCTTCGTGTGGTTCATCAGCACGGCTAGCAAAGCGATGGCAGCCACCACACCTACCCCAATGAGCCACTTGCGACTGAAGAACCACATCACGCCGCTCTTGTAACGCAGCACGAGCCGGTTGAACGAAGCCTCAAAAGCATGGTGGAAACGACTGGAGAAGCTGAGTATTTCTCCCGTGGCAAGATCCACATGGGGTGTCATGAGCAGGGCGCACAGTGCAGGACAGGTCGTCAGGGCATTAATAGCCGAGAGACCGACGGCCACCGCCATCGTAAGGCCGAACTGCATGTAGAACGTACCCGATGTTCCACCCATGAAAGAAGTGGGGATGAACACGGCCATGAAGACGAGCGACGTGGTGACGATGGCGGCAGCAATACCGTCCATCGCACGGTGTGTTGCCTGGTAAGGCGAGCGGACGCCGTCGTCAAACTGCGCCTGTACGGCTTCGACCACGACGATGGCGTCATCCACGACAGTACCGATAACCAGCACCAGCGCAAAGAGTGTCAACAGGTTTAAGGAGAACCCGGCAACATAGAGGAATGCCAGTGTACCCACGAGCGAGACGATGACCGACAAGGCGGGAATAATGGTCGAACGTACGCTCTGGAGGAAGACATACACCACGAGGATGACCAGGATGATGGCCTCGGCGAGCGTCTTCACCACTTCATGGATGGAAGCGTCGAGAAACTCCTTCGTGCTCATCACGTCCACCAGCTCCAGCCCCTTGGGCAAGTCGCGGCGCACCTCCTCCATAAGCTGGTCAATCTCCTGTATGATTTCATTGGCATTGGACCCTGCGGTCTGCGAAATCATGGCCGTCGCTCCGGGATGGCCGTCAATCTCGCCGTTGTAAGCATAACTCTGTGCTCCCAGCTCGATGGTCGCGATGTCATTCAGACGAAGCACTTCGCCACTGTCCAGCGCCTTGACCACGATGTTGCCAAATTCCTCAGCCGTCTCATACCGTCCACGATACTTGAGGGTGTATTGGAATGTGTTCTCGGAGTCCTCGCCCAGCGTACCGGTAGCTGCCTCCAGGTTTTGCTCGTCGAGCACGGCAGTCACGTCGGAAGGCACAAGGCTATATTGTGCCATCTTCTGTGGATTGAGCCATATACGCATGGCGTAGTCGCCTCCCATGACATTCACATTGCCCACACCGCTCACACGCGAAAGGCGAGGCTCGATGTTTATCTTGAAATAGTTGTTGATAAACGTCTGGTCATAGGAATCGTCGGGAGAGTAGAGCGCGATGATTTTCAGCATACTGTTCTGCCGTTTCTCCACGGTGACTCCTATCTTGGTCACTTCAGCAGGCAAAAGTCCCTCAGCCTCACTCACACGATTCTTGGTGTTGATAGTAGCCATGTCGGGGTCAGTCCCCTGCTTGAAGTAGACAGTGATGTTACCCGAGCCGGTGTTGGTCGATGTGGAAGTCATGTAGAGCATGTCCTCCACGCCGTTGATGGCTTCCTCCAGAGGGACAACGACCGATTTCTGCACCGTCTCTGCATTGGCACCGGTATAAGTGGCCGACACCATGACGGTCGGTGGCGCGATGTCGGGATACTGTTCCATCGGAAGCCCCGACAGTCCGATAAGCCCCACCAACAGGATAAGCACCGACACGACACATGACAGAATGGGGCGGTCTATAAATAGTTTCAGTTTCATATCTTGTCAAATGAAGAATTAAGAATGATGGATAAAGAATGCCATGCAGGAGGTTCATTATTCATTAATGATAGTCCCTTCCTGCAAGAGTCCTGCGCCTTCGGCCACGATGGTGTCACCCACGGCCAATCCCTGCTCGACGATGTATTCCTGCCCGTCATTCACAGGAAAGACGGTGATTTGCGTCGAAGTGGCTTTACCGTCCACGACACGATAGGCAAAAATCTTGTCTTGTATCTCATACGTAGCCTCCTGCGGGATGACCAGCACACTGTCGCGCACGTAGGGGAAGACCACAGTCCCGTTTCCTCCATTGCGGAGCATGCGTTCCGGATTGGGGAATGTCGCCCGCAGGCTCACGGCGCCCGTACCGGAGTCAATGGTCCCGCTGATGGCGTCGACCTTGCCCTTGTGCGCATACGGCTGACCGTCGCTGAGCAGGAGTTCGACATCGGGCATATGCTTCAGCGTCTCATCCAGCGTGCCGTATTGGCGAACAAGCGCAAGGATTTGGTTCTCGGTCATGGAGAAATAGACATACATCTCCGCATCGTCAGAGACCGTGGCCAGCGGTTCGCTGATGCTGGCATCCACAAGTGCCCCGACACGATAGGGCAACATGCCGGTCACGCCGTCCACCGGACTTTTCACCACCGTGTATGAGAGGTCGTTGCGGGCATTGGTCTCCTGCGCCTTTGCCTGTGCCAATGCAGCCTCAGCCTCCTGAAGTGCATTCCGCGACGTCTGCAAGTCGAAATCGGAGATGACCTTGTTGTCATAAAGCACCTGCTTGCTGTCTGCCGTCATCCGGGCATTGGCCAGCGAAGCCTCGGCACTTTTCACATTGGCCACGGCGGTCTCCAGCGCAGCCTGGTAAGGCACTTGGTCGATGACGAACAGGGGTTGCCCCTTCTCCACCTTCGCTCCTTCATTGATGCACACCTGCGTAATGGTGCCGCTCACCTGAGGACGTATCTCCACACTCTGCCGTCCTTTGATGGAGGCTGTAAACTGCCGGCTCAGCGTGCGGTCTGCCGGGCCGACGACCAACGTCTTATAACTGCTCCCCTCTACTGCCGGCGAAGCATCCTTGCATCCGGACAGTCCCAGAAGACACAGCATCCAGACGCCTGTTTGTCGAAATAGTTTTTTCATCTTACACTTCTGTTTATAGTTAAAACTGCCGCAAAATTATCGGGCATCCAGACGGCCCGGCTGGTCCTAATCCGAAATAGATTGGTTTAAAATCCATAGTTACACTTTTTTTACTTTAATACTTCTAATAAGTCGAAAAAGGCTTTTCAGCTTATTGTCTTTCTGTTACTTTTATCCACGAAATGATACACTTTAAAGAGGAAAACAGGAAGATCTATGAAAAATATGAGTAACAATGAGTTGATAGAGTGGCTTCGTGACCACATCTCGGAAGACGGGAGCATAGAGACAGCTTCCTATGCCGCCCAGTTGACCATCATACACCTGAAAGGACAGACCTGCCAACTGCCGGACTCGTGGGGACACGCCAACTGCCACATCAGCCTCCAGCTATACAGTGGCGAACTGCGGCTGATGGCCAACAGCCTACGAGTTGGCTTCGAGTCACCCGCTCTCATTGACTTCATCATGGGTTATGACTGGAAAAACATGGATTTGCTCAACGACTTCCAAGCCTATATCCTCCTGTCCAAACATGAATTCTTCATGAACAGCACAGCCCGGCTGCGCTCCAAGATAGCCGACCTGATGCTCCACTTTGCCGAACATCCGTTTGTCCAGCTTGAAAGGGACAGGGTCTGCCGCCTGAAGCAACTCACGGGATTGCTCTTTTCCTCGCTGAACGACATCAGCAATCCCCTGCAGACAGAACAAATACAAATGTTGCTATGTGCCACAGAATGTGAACTGTGGAATGCCATCTCCCTGAAAGAACATAACTCCATAAATGAAAAGGATTTTCAGGAAAAAGACCGGGTGGCACAATTCTTCTACCTCATGCACAGTTATTGCCGCGAGCAACACGAAGTGCGCTGGTATGCGTCTCAACTCAGCTGTTCACCCGATGCCTTGTCGGCCAGCCTGAAGCGGTTCTATGGCAAAAACGCCTCCATGTTGCTGAACGAAAGGCTCATCGCTGAGGCTAAAGTCTTGCTGCAAAAGCCTGAGTGCAGCATCCAAGACGTGGCCGACATGCTCTGCTTCTCCGACCAGTCAGCTTTTGGTAAATTCTTTAAACGGCATTGCAACATGTCCCCCATGCAATACCGCTTTCAGGCAGAAGAAGCCAAGAGAAAGGAAGCGGCATGCAAAGAATCAATTGATTAGCAATCATTTAACAGTAACAGAAACACCCCTTTATCCCGCGCCGGAGCGGAAAGGAGGGTAACCGACCACGGACTCCTTTGCGCCCGACCACGGAAACCAGGGTAGCCAAGGCCGGCATGAAGGCCGCACAAACAGCCGCCCTCCTGACGGCAAAATGCGCCTCTGTCTGCGTCTTTTTTTCTTTGAATTATACGAACAATCTACACATCCTCCTCCACAAGGCGGGCCACCGTCTCCGCGATACGCAGCGCGGCATAGTCCGGCCTCATGGCTTCTTCGGGAGACACTCCCGGCGGATTGATGCAACAGACGGCTGCAAAGCCAGCCTTCTTCAACTCCTCTTCATCCGAAATCCGACCGGCTATCAACGCGACAGGCACTCGCTGAGCCGCAGCCGCTTCGAGCACTCCCGCCGGCACCTTCCCCATCAGCGACTGGCTGTCGGCGTGCCCCTCACCCGTGATGACAAGGTCAGCCCCGGCCACGTGGCGGTCAAAATCGAGCACTCGGAGCAGAAGGCGGATGCCCGGTTCCAACGTCGCTCCCAAGTAGGCAGCCAGCGCACCACCGACGCCACCCGCAGCTCCCGCACCGAGCAACAAGGATATGTCGCGTCCCGTGACACGGCGTGTGACATCGGCAAACCTGCGCAGGCCATCGTCAAGCACCTCCACCATACGGGCATCCGCACCCTTCTGCGGAGCAAACACACAAGCGGCACCCTGCGGCCCGAAAAGCGGATTGCGCACATCGCAGGCAACCTTCACTTCGCACGCCACCCAAAGCGGCGACACCCCGCCTGCATCCACTTCCGCCAAGCGGACCAACGCCCCACCGCCAGGCTCCAACTCGTGCCCCGCCCAGTCAGTCAGCTGATAGCCCAAAGCCTGGAGCATGCCCGCTCCGGCATCGCTCGTCGCACTTCCACCCAGCCCGATGAGCAGCCGCCGACATCCGCGACGCATCACAGCATCGGCCATCAGTTCGCCAAGCCCGCGGGTGGTCGTCACCATCGGATTGCGTTTCTCCAGCGGGACGAGAGGCAAGCCACACGCCGCAGCCATCTCGATGAACGCCGTCCGCCCGTCAGGCGACACGCCGTAGTCAGCCTGCAATGTTTCCATCAGCGGACCGTGGACCATCGCTGACATCCGCCGCAACATCCCGGCCGCAGCAAACGTCTCCAACATGCCTTCCCCTCCGTCCGACACGGGCAGGCAACACACCTCGCACCCGGGCTTCACCCGAAGAATCCCCTCCCGGGCTGCCTCCTCAGCCTGCCGGGAAGTGAGGCAACCTTTCAGGGAGTCTATAGCCAACACGATTTTCATGACTTTCTTTCTTTTCTTTGTTGTGATGCAAATATATCCTTTTTGCATCACCGGGAGACGAGCTTGTTGCAATTATGTGTATCTTTGCGCATCTTTTTAAGTACATCGGGTCACAAAGAACATGAATCAACAATACCCTTCCGCTTTACTGGAAAAGGCTGTCAACGAATTTGCCAAACTGCCGGGCATCGGTCGCAAGACAGCGATGCGGCTGGTGCTCCATCTGTTGCGCCAAGACGAGACGACGGTCGAGTCGTTTGCCCATGCGCTGACGACGCTCAAGCACGAGGTGAAATACTGCAAGGTGTGTCACAACATCTCTGACACGGATGTCTGCCGTCTGTGTAGCAATCCGCAACGCGACGCTTCGACCATCTGCGTGGTGGAGAACATACAAGACGTGATGGCCGTCGAAAACACGCAACAGTTCCGGGGCTTGTATCATGTGCTGGGGGGAGTCATCTCGCCCATGGACGGCATCGGGCCGTCGGACCTGGAAATCGAAAGCTTGGTGAAACGGGTGGAAGCCGGAGGTGTCAAGGAAGTGATTCTCGCCCTCAGCTCGACGATGGAAGGCGACACGACCAACTTCTACATCTTCCGCAAACTGGCCAAATGCAACGTGAAGCTGAGCATCATCGCCCGCGGCATCTCCATCGGTGACGAACTGGAATATACCGACGAAGTGACACTGGGCCGCTCCATCGTGAACCGTACCCCGTTCAACGGGACAAACTGAAAAAACAAGAACCATGGAAGAAATCAAAAAATGGACTCGCCGCCTGCTATGGGAATACGGACTGCTATGGGTCGTAGCCGCAGCATTGATGGCAGCCTTCGAATGCGGATGGCTGGAAGAAGGAAGCCTGACAGGCCATGCACGGCTGGAATTCGGCCTTGAGACTGCGGCCATCCTGCTCACGCTACTCGGCATACCCTTGTCCTTGAGACTGTTCAGCCGACGAGTGGTGAGGCTGCGTACACTGCCCCTGCTTGCATCGCTAAGGGCATACCACCGGCTGAGCCTGCTCCGCCTGTCCATCCTCGCCTTCATCGTGTGGGGCAACTTGCTGCTCTACTACACGACGGTCAACAGCATCGGCGGCCTCTGTGCCTTGCTGGGATGCATAGCTTCACTGTTTTGCGTGCCGGGACGACGCCGGCTGATGAACGAACTTGAAATAACCCGACGCGATGAATAAACACTGCTTACAGGGCAAACGCCTCATCCTGCGTGCGCCCGAACCGGAAGACCTAGAAATGATGTATCGCCTGGAAAACACGCCCGAGATGTGGTCCGTCAGCAACACGACCGTCCCCTACTCACACTACGTGCTGCGCCAATATATAGCCAACTGCCAAAACGACATCTATACCGACCACGAGTTGCGGCTCATGATCCAGCCAAAAGCCTGCCAACAGGCCATAGGGACCGTAGACTTGATTGATTTCACGCCCCTCCACGGACGCGCAGAAGTGGGCATTGCCATCGAAAAGGATTACCAAAGGAACGGATATGGACAGGAAGCGCTGGAACTATTGTGCGATTATGCTTTCAACTTGCTTCATGTAAACCAACTGTATGCATACGTACAAACGACCAACACCGCCTCTCTCTCGCTCTTCGAAAAGTGCGGATTCTCTCAAAAAGTTATCTTGAAACAATGGTTTAACGACGGTGAAAGGGGCTACACAGATGCTTACCTCATGCAGCGCCTGTTTACTTCTTCCGTCTGAAGAAACTGCGGACGCGGCGCATCACTTTCATCCCCGTCATGACACCGTCGACCACGGCAATGCCTGAGTTGACCGAATTCATAAACAGTTCGACCTTGTTGGCGGCTTTCACCGGCGCAAACAAGTCTGTCGCCGTAAGTTGGATCAGTTGCTTTTGCTCCTTGATCTGGCGATAAACGTCCTTTTTCTGACGGGAAATTTCTTCCAGCGTGATGAGCTTCTTGGATGTATTTGTAGCCATGGGGAAAGGGAGTTTTCTTATTCTTTATCAGTATCCGTTTCTTCCGAACTCATAAACAGATTGGCCATGAACCTCACCAACGGCCGGACTATAAGCTGCTTGCGGAAAACATAAACGACAGCCAGCAGCAACAGCAAAAAAGCCGTGATAATCGCAAAGCTCACAGTCAGTCCTCCCACATGGGGAGCCAGGATATAAGCGACGCTAAACGACAAGTAGAACAAGGCCATCATTCCTAAAATAATAGCAATAACGACCATAATGCAAGTGGAAGACAAGACGGTCAGCTTCTCTACAAGTTCCAGACGCATATATTCTTTCTGAAGCAAAATGTATTTCTTGCACTCTTCAAAAAGTTGTCCCAAAGTTTCGATGCTCTTATCGTTAGCAAACATGACGGTGATTCTTTAATGTAAATGTCTAAACAAAAAAAGTCAAACCTGATTCACGGAAACAAGCCAAGCAATATACCGCTTCCGATGAATCAGGCATGACCGGCCAAAATGATATGAGAACACTTATTCCCCATCACTTTTCACTTCAGATGCGATTTCATCCACCAAATCGTTCAGTTGCTGACGATTCAGCTTGATGCCTCTCTTGCGGAGAGCTTCTGCAATTCTCAAACGAGTATCTTCTCCCTTCTCCGGGGCAAACAAAATGCCACACGCAGCTCCGACTACGGCTCCACCGAGGAATGCTGCTAAAATGCTTAAACTTTTCATAGTAGATAATGTTTAAAATTGAGTTCAAAGGCAAATATAACGATAATCTACCATAAAGCATGATTTCTTTCATAGTTTTTTAATGAGAATTTTACTTTTAGCAAAAAGTACTTGCTTTTTTCAAGCGAAATCCGTGAGTTCTTGGGAAATAGTGTTATTTTTGCCCGATAAATGAGATTAGCAAATCGAATTTGATTAAAAACTATACACTTTAAAGAACAATGAAAAGCTATTTGATTCTGGGAACAGGCTTATGCCTGGCCATGATGTTGGGTTCTTGTAAATCGAGTGAAAGTGCTTACAAGAAGGCATACGAGAAAGCCAAACAACAAGAATTGGCCCAACCGCAAGTGAGCGAACCGGTGGAAGTGGCCCCGGTGGTCAGCACACCGGTCGTGACAAACACGCCGACCACGACGACTACGACGACAACTCCGGCCAATGTATCCATCCGCGAAGAAAAGGTGACGATGGTCAACGGCAACGGACTAAAGGCCTACGGCGTGGTGTGCGGCAGCTTTGCCAGCCAAAGCAATGCCGAAGCACTGAAGACTTGGCTGGACAATGAAGGCTACAGCGCCGTCATCGTGAAAAACGAGGAGCGCAACATGTATCGCGTCGTTGTGGAATCGTACGACGACAAAATCCAAGCTGCTCAGGCACGCGACGCATTCAAAGCCAAATATCCTTCACGCGCCGATTTCCAAGGCGCATGGTTGCTCTACCGCGTATATTGATTAAGAAACAGAGACATCTTTAATACACGAAAGGGCAGTGTCTGAAACATCCATTCACAGACACTGCCCTTCTTGTTTCATCACCCGCCCGAAGCTTTCGCAACCCTCCGTCACTCCCCGCAACAAAACTCTGAAAACACAACTTTTAAAGGACACGCCAGGCGCAGCCTGCGGCATGACGGAGCGGCCTCCTTTCCGCGTCTGCACGGAAAGGAGGCCGTCCTCACCTACCCTCTATAGCTACGTTTGCCCCCATCCGACCCAGGAATGCCATTTTTCAAACGAAAAGACAACAAACAAGCACTCAGACCATCCAACAAACACATTTTACAGCTTTTTTATCTTTAGATTGACTCTTACTTCGGCTTTATTATTTAATTTTGCGCACCATGAGTAGAATTGTAGCCATCGATTATGGAAAGAAACGAACGGGGATAGCCGTCAGCGACACGTTGCAACTGATAGCCAACGGACTCACGACTGTGCCCACGAGCGAACTTTTCAACTTCTTGATAGACTATGTGAAACGTGAACCGGTGGAACGCATCATCGTGGGGCAACCCAAGCAAATGAACTACCAGCCGTCAGAAAACATGAAGCATATCACGCCTTTCGTGAACAGACTGAAAAAGGCATTGCCCGATATGCCAATCGAGTTTGTCGACGAACGGTTCACATCAGTCCTGGCCCACCAAGCCATGCTTGAAGGCGGACTGAAGAAGAAAGACCGGCAAAACAAAGCCCTGGTCGACGAAATAAGTGCAACCATCATATTACAATCTTATTTAGAATCAAAAAGAATATAATATACAACCATGATTTTACCTATTTATACATTAGGACAACCGGTCCTAAGAAAAGTAGCCGAAAACATAACTCCAGAGTATCCCAACCTGAAAGAATTAGTGGAAAACATGTATGAGACCATGAGCAAGGCTGACGGTGTGGGACTGGCCGCACCACAAGTGGGGTTGCCCATACGCCTGTTTGTCATCGACCTCGACTGCCTGTCAGACGAACTCCCGGAATACAAAGATTTCCGCAAGACATTCATCAATCCGGAGATTATCGAATTCGGCGGTGAGGAAGAATCCGACGAAGAAGGTTGCTTGAGCCTGCCCGGCATCCACGAAAGCGTAAAGCGCATGAACAAAGTGCACATGAAATACATGGATGAGAATTTTACCGAACACGACGAATGGATTGGAGGGTATGAAGCACGTGTCGTCCAGCATGAATATGACCACTTGGACGGAAAAGTGTTTATCGACCGCATCTCAACGCTTCGCCGTCAACTCATCAAAGGAAAGATAAATGCCCTGCTGAAAGGAAAGGCACACTGCAACTACAAAGTGAAAACTCCACGCTAAACGAAACTCAGAAACACAACACTTAGGCCGCAACATTAGATGATACGTAGACTATTCCTTGTTTTACTATGCTGTCTTCCCGGTTGGGTCGGTGCACAAATCAATACCGACCGGGTGATGGCCATTGCACGAAATGCGTTGTTCTTTGAAGACTACGTATTGTCTATACAATACTTAAACCAAGTCATCAGTGCCAAGCCTTACCTGTACGAGCCTTATTTCTTCAGGGGAATCGCCAAGATAAACCTAGAAGACTTCCAAGGCGCGGAAGAAGACTGCACAAAAGCCATCGACCGCAACCCGTTTGTCCCCGGATGCTACCAGGTGCGCGGCTATGCGCGTATCCGCCAGCAAAACGTCGACGGAGCTATCGAAGACTACACCAAAGCCATCGAATTTGACCCGGAAAACAGTGCTCTGTGGAACAACCTGGCTCTCTGCCGCATGGAGAAAAAGGACTACGAAGGTGCGAAGAAAGACATCGACAAGCTGATAGCCTTGGCACCACGCGAGTCAAATGCCTACCTGATGCGTGCCGACGTCGCCATCCGGCAAAAAGACACGCTCCGCGCCGAACAAGACATCGACAAGGCTATCGAAGTCGATGCCTACAACTCCACGGTGTGGTCGGCACGAGGCACATTGCGCCTCCAGCAACAACGCTACCAGGACGCCGAGTCAGACCTGAACCAAGCCATCCATCTGGCAGCAAAGAATGCTGACAACTACATCAACCGGGCATTGGCACGCTATCACCAAAACAACCTGCGCGGAGCTATGAGCGATTACGATCTGGCCCTGCAAGTCGATCCGAACAACTTCATCGGACACTACAACCGCGGATTGCTGCGTGCCTACGTGGGAGATGACAACCGAGCCATCGAAGACTTCAACTTTGTCCTCGAACAAAATCCTGACGACATGATGGCCACATTCAACCGGGGGTTGCTGCTGGACAAGACCGGCGACCTGCAAGGTGCCATCAAGGACTACACCACCGTCATCGGGCAATACCCGAACTTCATGACCGGATATTACTACCGCGCGGCTGCACGCCGGAAAATCGGAGACAACCGAGGTGCGGAAGCCGACGAATTGGTGTTACTGCACAATCAGCTCGACCGTTACAACAACCAGGGGAAAAAGAAACAAGAGACTTCCGACGACGACAAGACACGTAAGAAATCAGATAAAAACATGGAAAACTACGGCAAAATTGTCGTAGCCGACAGCGATGACAATGCACCGCGCTACAAAAACGAATACCGCGGACGAGTGCAGGACAAGAACGTCCACATCGAATACCAACCCATGTATGCACTGACTTACTACGAAAAAGAAGACGGCATGCGCCGCACAATACATTATTATAAATATATCGACGAACTCAATCACGACCCGTTGTTCTCCAAGCCTCTGCTGATTACCAACCACGAAGCCCCATTGACCCAAAAGCAGGCGGACGACCATTTCAAATGGATAGACGACCACACCGTGGAGTCAGCGAAGGACGACAAGACAATGGCCAAACTGCGTTTCTTGCGTGGACTGGACTTCTACCTGGTGCAAGACTTCGAAAACGCCATCAATGACTACACTGCCTCCATCATGGCTGACGGCACATTCATGCCGGCCTATTTCGACCGTGCCATCGCACGCTACAAGCAGTTGGAATACCAAAAGGCTGAATCTCGCATGGACAACGAGCGTGTCCAAGCACCCCAAACAGCCATGCCGGCTTCTCCCGCACCCACGACAGTGACCATCGCGGTGAAGAATGCAGACTACGAGTTAGTGAAAAACGATTTGGACCAAGTCATCAAGCTGGCTCCCGACTTCGCATACGCCTACTACAACCGTGCCAACCTGTTCGCCATGCTGGGAGACTACCACGCAGCCATTGTGGACTACAACAAAGTGCTGGAACTGGATGCCAACTTCGCAGATGCCTATTACAACCGCGGACTTACCTATATATATTTAGGCAACAACAAACAAGGCATTGCCGACTTAAGCAAAGCCGGAGAATTGGGCATCTTCTCAGCCTACAATGTAATTAAGCGATTCTCCACGCAGAGAAACTAACATTTTTAAGAAAAAGAGGACAATCTCGCAAATAAATGGTTAATTTTGTGCTCGTAATATAAAATGAATGTAATACGTTGAACTATGATAAAGATAACTTTTCCTGATGGTTCCGTTCGTGAATACAACGAAGGGGTAACCGGCTTGCAAATAGCAGAAAGTATAAGCCCGCGACTGGCTCAGGACGTGTTGGCTTGTGGTGTTAATGGAGAGACTTACGACTTGTCACGCCCTATCAGCAATGATGCTTCCATCGTGCTCTACAAATGGGATGACGAACAAGGAAAACATGCTTTCTGGCACACAAGCGCGCACTTGTTGGCTGAAGCCTTGCAGGAACTTTATCCAGGCATCCAGTTTGGCATTGGCCCGGCCATCGAAAACGGCTTCTATTATGACGTAGACCCGGGAGAGGCTGTCATCAAGGAATCGGACCTGCCGGCCATCGAAGCCAAAATGATGGAACTTGCAGCCAGAAAAGAAACATTGGTACGCCGCGACATCGCCAAAGCTGACGCGCTCAAGATGTTTGGAGAAAGAGGAGAAACCTACAAATGCGAGCTAATCTCCGAACTCGAAGACGGCCATATCACCACCTATACACAAGGAGCATTCACCGACCTTTGCCGTGGCCCGCACTTGATGTCGACAGCCCCCATCAAAGCCATCAAGCTGCTGTCCGTAGCCGGTGCTTACTGGAGAGGACACGAAGACCGCAAGCAGCTGACCCGTATCTACGGTATCACGTTCCCGAAAAAGAAGATGCTGGACGAATACCTGACGATGCTCGAAGAAGCCAAGAAACGCGACCACAGGAAAATCGGCAAGGAGATGGAGTTGTTCATGTTCTCCGACACCGTAGGCAAAGGACTTCCCATGTGGTTGCCGAAAGGCACCGCGTTGCGCCTGCGCCTGCAAGAATTCCTGCGCCGCATCCAGTCACGCTACGACTACCAGGAAGTCATGTGTCCGCCCATCGGCAACAAGTTGCTGTATGTGACTTCAGGACACTATGCAAAATATGGCAAAGATTCATTCCAGCCCATCCATACGCCGGAAGAAGGGGAAGAATATTTCCTGAAACCGATGAACTGCCCCCATCACTGCATGATTTACAAGAACTCTCCTCACTCATACAAAGACCTGCCTCTGCGCATTGCAGAATTCGGCACAGTCTGCCGTTATGAACAGAGCGGCGAGCTACACGGATTGACCCGTGTGCGCAGCTTTACGCAAGACGATGCACACATCTTCTGCCGCCCAGACCAAGTGAAGGATGAATTCCTCCGCGTGATGGACATCATCTCCATCGTGTTCAAATCAATGAACTTCGAAAACTTCGAAGCTCAAATCTCCCTGCGCGACAAGGTGAACCGCGAGAAATATATCGGTAGCGATGAGAACTGGGAGAAAGCCGAACAAGCCATCGTGGAAGCCTGCAAGGAAAAAGGCTTGCCCGCAAAAGTGGAATACGGCGAAGCCGCATTCTACGGCCCGAAGCTCGACTTCATGGTAAAAGACGCCATCGGCCGACGCTGGCAGTTGGGAACCATCCAAGTGGACTACAACCTGCCCGAACGTTTCCAACTCGAATACATGGGTTCAGACAATCAGAAGCACCGCCCGGTAATGATACACCGCGCTCCGTTCGGTTCTATGGAACGCTTTGTAGCCGTGCTGATCGAACACACGGCCGGAAAGTTCCCCTTGTGGCTGACCCCCGACCAAGTGGCCATCCTGCCCATCTCTGAAAAGTATAATGACTATGCAGAACAAGTGAAGGCTTACTTGAAAGCCCACGATGTCCGCGCGTTAGTCGACGACCGCAACGAAAAGATTGGGCGTAAAATCCGTGACAATGAAATGAAACGCATCCCCTACATGCTGATTGTCGGTGAAAAAGAAATGGAAAATGGAGAAGTCTCCGTACGTAAACAAGGCGAAGGAGACAAAGGCGCGATGAAATACGAAGAATTTGCAAAGATTTTGAACGAAGAAGTTCAGAATATGATAAATAAGTACTAAATTTGCAGCCGTTTGCAGGAATTTACTCAGTGACAGACTGAAAATCCTCGCAAACGGCTTTTTGATAAAGAAACCTATTACTAACTAAAAACAAACAGGAAGAAGAAATTTTTGAATGAAGAATGACAATTTGAAAGGGCAACACCGAATTAATGAACAAATTCGTGCCAAAGAAGTCCGCATCGTGGGCGATAACATTGAATCAGCCGTGTATCCTATTGCGCAAGCTCTGAAACTGGCAGAGGAACATGAATGTGATTTAGTTGAAATCTCACCCAATGCAGTTCCTCCTGTTTGTCGTTTAATCGATTATTCGAAGTTTCTTTATCAATTAAAGAAACGTCAGAAGGAACAAAAGGCAAAACAAGTAAAAGTCAACGTAAAAGAAATCCGCTTCGGACCTCAAACAGATGACCATGATTACAACTTCAAGTTGAAACATGCCATCGGCTTCCTCCAGGACGGAGATAAAGTAAAAGCTTATGTTTTCTTTAAAGGACGTTCCATCCTGTTCAAAGAACAAGGAGAAGTCCTGCTCCTGCGTTTTGCCAATGATCTGGAAGACTATGCGAAAGTGGAACAAATGCCATTGCTGGAAGGGAAACGAATGACCATTTCCTTAGCACCCAAAAAGGCTGGTTCACCCAAAAAGGCACCACAGCAACAAGCCAAACAAGCAGTTCCTCAGCCTGAAGCGAAAGCCGAAGAATAAAAATCATACGTGCGTAACGCCAGTAGGTATAGTGCGTTGCCACATTTAATTAATAATTAAAAACTTAATAAGATGCCAAAGATTAAAACTAATTCCGGTTCTAAAAAAAGATTCACTCTTACCGGAACAGGAAAAATCAAGAGAAAACATGCTTATCACAGCCACATCTTGACGAAGAAAACTAAAAAGCAAAAGAAGAACCTGGTACACGTTGGCTTGGTACATAAAGCTAATCAGGATTCAGTAAAATCACTTTTAGCAATGAAGTAATTCTTCGAATACAAGAAACAATTTTTATTAACCGAATGCTTTAGCCCGAAGTTCGTTAGTTGTAAGTAACTGCGACGCTAACATTCAAAAACGATTAAAACTATGCCAAGATCAGTAAATCATGTTGCTTCTAAAGCAAAAAGAAAGAAAATTTTAGGTCTTACCAAAGGTTATTTTGGTGCGAGAAAGAATGTCTGGACCGTTGCCAAAAATACTTGGGAAAAAGGTTTGACTTATGCTTACCGTGACCGCAAAAACAAAAAACGTAACTTCCGCGCACTGTGGATTCAACGTATCAACGCTGCTGCACGTTTGGAAGGTATGTCTTATTCCAAGTTGATGGGTGCTCTGCACAAAGCCGGCATCGAAATCAACCGCAAAGTATTGGCTGATTTAGCAATGAATCACCCCGAAGCATTCAAGGCTGTTGTTGAAAGAGCCAAGAACGCATAAACCACAGGCTTCATTTACAGCAAATCTCATAGAAAGAGTATACCGCAGTCGGTATACTCTTTTTTTATGCTTCTTTCTCACATCACAGAACAACGATTGTTCACACAACGGAAAGAAAAAATACAATAAGCAAATACTTTATCCATATCCTCACGCTATAATCGCAGTCATGGTGCTTCCATAATCGCGAAAATGAAGGTCTCATGATCGCGATTCACTCCACCTCATATTCGCGATTATGAAAGTAAGTGAATCGCGATTGTCAGGGCATCATATCAAGTCTGTATAATCAAGCTGAAAAACAATATATTATAGCAGCACAAACAGAGCGTTCTATAAAAATCAGAATGCAAGAAGCAGGCAAAAAGCCTTTTCATCCAGACTCCCTATCAAACGAAAAAAGTACAAGATCCCATCCCTAAGAAGTATAACTCCAGCTCCAAATAAAAACGACGGATATGTGTTATTTATTATAAATATATTCTACACCTTACCCTTTTTGTCGTACTTTTGCGAAAACTAAATAACGACTGAATGAAACACAAGAAACTATTGCTTTATAGCTTATTGACGTTTTTCATATTCGCATTTGCGGCTGGAAGTACAGCCTATTATCTTTTCTTTAGCAAAACATTCAGACTAACCGATACCACTTATATCTATATTCATCCCGGCGATTCGATGGAGACCGTCTGCCACCAGTTGTCCCAACAAGCACACCCGTCCACTCTCACCGGAATACAATGGCTGGCAACTTTCTATGACTACGACAAACATATTCGCAGCGGACGTTATGCCGTCCGACCTGACGACAACGCATTCAAATTGATCCGTCGTCTAGCAAGCGGGCAACAGACACCCGTCAATCTCATCATTCCAAGCGTACGGACAATAGACAAACTGTCCACAGCCGTTTCGTCACGCATCATGCTCGACTCGGCTACCGTGGCATCAGCACTTACCGACTCCCTCACTTGTGCACGGCTGGGATATACCCCGCAGACCATCGCTTGCCTGTTTATCCCCAACACCTACGAAGTGTATTGGGACATGACACTCGACCAATTCCTGGCCCGCATGACGAAAGAAAAAGACCGTTTCTGGAATGACGAACGACGGCAAAAAGCCAAAGACATCGGTCTGACACCGGAAGAAGTCGTGACACTGGCTTCGATTGTGGACGAAGAGACTGCCAAAAATGATGAAAAACCCATCATAGCCGGGCTCTATATGAACCGCTTGAAGCGCGGGATGCTCCTGCAAGCTGACCCGACCGTGAAATTCGCATGCGGAGACTTCGGGCTGCAACGCATCCTGCATAAACATCTGGCTGTAGACTCTCCCTATAACACCTATCTGCATGCCGGACTGCCTCCAGGCCCGATACGCATACCATCCATCGCCGGCATAGAAAGCGTACTGAACTATGCCCGCCACGACTATCTGTACATGTGCGCCAAAGAAGACTTCTCCGGGCGGCATAACTTCGCAGCAACCCTGCGCGAACACCAAAACAACGCACTCCGTTACCAACGCGAATTAAACCGAAGAAAAATCTACTAATATCACAGAAACATGCAGACCATCATTGAACGTTATCAACAACGCATTGACGAATACAAACATAAACTTTCCCGCATCCAACAACGCATCTACCGCATAGGCACCATCCGACTGCTTCTGTTTGTCGCAGGTGTGGCCGGAGCCATCTACTTCCGCCATGAAGGCTGGACTGTGGTACTGCCCATCATCCTGGTGTGTCTCATCCCGTTTCTGATACTAATGAAGGTACACGACCGATTGTTTTATGCAAAAGACTTCATTCAGAAACTAATAGAAATCAATGAAAACGAACTGGCTGCCATCGACTACCGGACGGATTGCTTCGACGGAGGAAAGGATTTTCAAGACCCAAGCCACGCTTATTCCTACGACTTGGACTTGTTTGGCGAACGTTCGCTGTTCCAGTACACCAACCGCACATCGACCTACTTCGGGCGCAAACGCCTAGCCGAATGGTTCACCTGCCCGCTGGACAAGAAAGACGCCATCGAACGCCGCCAAGAAGCTGTCCGCGAACTGACTCCGCAACTTGATTTCCGCCAAGAATTCGAAGCCACCGGCATGGTCTATAAAGGAAAACTGTCTGACGGAGAAAACCTCCTGCGCTGGGCACAGGCCGGGACAGAGTTCCGTCACAGCCGCCTGTTCCGGTTCTTCTGCATTTTCTTTCCCGGACTGAACCTCCTGTTCCTGGCCTTGGGCATCGCCGACATCCTGTCGTTCAACTGGCTCACAGGGTCATTCATCCTCTGCCTGCTCGTCAGCATCGGACTGCAAAAGAAAATCACACTCTTCCAAATATCTTATGAAGACAAACTGGCCATCCTCGGCAGCTACATCCGCCAGATGAAACTGATGGAGACACTCCACCCCGAAAGCGAAGTGCTGAAAGCCTGCTGCATGCGCCTCAACAATGGCAAGGAACCGGCTTCAACAGCCATCGCACAGCTGTCGAAAGAAATGAATGCCCTGAACCAGCGAAACAACATCCTGGCCTACATCGTGCTGAATGGTTTCCTGTTCTGGGAAGTGCGTCAAGTGATGCGTATCGAACAGTGGAAGGAACGCCATGCAGCCAGCCTGCCCACCTGGCTTGACGCCATAGGCGAAATGGACGCCCTCTGTTCGCTCGCCACCTTTGCCTACAATCATCCGGACTACACCTGGCCTGTCCCCACCGAACAGCCATTCACCTTTTGCGCAGACCGGATGGGACATCCGCTCATCCACCGCGACCGCTGCGTGCGCAACGGCATCCGCATGGAAAAACGTCCTTATTTCATTATCATCACTGGCGCAAACATGGCCGGAAAGAGCACCTACCTGCGCACTGTGGGCGTGAACTATCTGCTTGCCAGCATCGGCGCACCGGTCTGTGCCGACCGCATGACATTCTATCCGGCACACATGGTCACCAGTCTGCGCACGACCGATTCGCTCAACGACAACGAATCCTACTTCTTCGCCGAGCTGAAACGCCTGAAAGAAATCATCGACCGCCTGAACACCGGCGAAGAACTCTTCATTATCCTTGACGAAATCCTGAAAGGAACCAACTCGGTGGACAAACAGAAGGGTTCTCTGTCGCTCATCAAGCAATTCATCCACCTGCAAGCCAACGGTATCATAGCCACACACGACCTGCAACTGGGCAGCTTGGCCGACCTCTATCCGGACAATATCCGCAACTATCGCTTCGAGGCCACCATTACCAACAACGAGCTGACCTTCTCCTACCACATGCAGGAAGGAGTGGCACAAAACATGAATGCTTGTTTCTTGATGAAGAAAATGGGTATATTCGTAGAAGATTGACCACAAAGCTTATGAAACGACACCTGCATCTATGGATTTTCTTGTGTTGCCTGTGTTGCTTCCTGAACGGATTCGCACAAAGCGAACACCCTGAACACACGCTTCCGACGAAGCCTGTGCAGACTCCGGACCACAGCCTCATCCCTGACAACAGCCTGCATCCGGAAAGACCGGAGATGAATCCCCGCTCCGTCGTCGCCCTCCCCCAGCCTGACACGCTTGCCTTCTCGTTCCAGCGCAGCTACACGCTCACGCCCTGGATGAACAAGCCACAACTCTTCACGACGCTGAACCAGCCGTATGTGATGGACTATATCAGCATGACACGCCTCGGCGCATGGCATGCCATCACTTCTTCCACCAGCTACCCACTATGGGGGACAGCACGCGACGTGCAATTCTTCTATCCGCAGCAACTCCTCCCCCGCTTATACTTGTACGGCGGGGCAGCAGCCATCCAATACAACTTTGGCGGACACCTCCAGACCGACTTCGGAGCTGCCGCCGGACTCTACTACACGCCCTTCGACAAGCTGGGATTCAACCTCTACTACCAACACTCTTTCAGGCAGGACATCATGCACCTCAATCCGACACTCACTCCCATGCTCTGGCAGAACAGAGTCGGCTTCGACGTGGAGTTCAAGCCGAGTGAAAACGTAAAATTCCGTATCGGTATCCAAAAGGACACCGGACACGGAATGCTCCGACACTAAGTTCTATCCTCTTTTAGACATTTATAAGCATGTGTCTATTAATTTTCATTTAGAACAATTAACTGTTCAATATTCTTGTCATACATAACAGACTTACCACTAACTATATATAATACTGCTTGCTCAATTATATTAAAGGGTACGATAAACCATTCTTTAGGTTTCTTCCCGTCTATGGTAACTTGCAGTTGTACACAATCAAACAATTTGTGTACCAATGCTTCAAAAGTAGAACTTTTCACATTGTACACACGCCATGTAGCTATGACTTTGACATCAGCACACAGGTAAGTTGGCTCATTTTTGGCGTTGGCAATGCGTGCCTCAAGCGGAGTGGTGGTAAATCCTATCTTATAGAGGTTAGGGATAGCCGCTATTTCGGGGTCTTTTGACAAAGAACGGAGTACATAAATCATGCCGCTTTCCACATCGCTGCTATTGATTGAGAATTTCTTGGTCAGATAGTTTTCCATATCCGACACGTCTTGCACCGTATAGCCTGAATGGTATAGGTTCTTGCAAAGTGTTTGCATATAAATGCCCGATTCCATACCATTTTCGTAAATGCAGCGTGTACGGCTGTTTCTTTTCCCATGACGATTTTTTTCTATCCGCTCCATTCCGGCTATATAGACAAGCATACCGTCTTCAACGAAATACTGTCCGGGTTTCACATGTGCCTCCTTGAACTTTATCAGGCGGTATTTACCTGATTTCAGTCCTACATGAACTTCTTTGAATCCGGCTTCGTAACGGTTGAAGTCTTCACATTTCTCTCTTTGCGCAATGTAATCGGCTTCTCTCCGTTCTTTCAATCGCTGTTGCATATAGTCGGGCAGATCAAACAAGCCATTATCTGTTTGGCCGTTATCTGCAAAAAGTGGGTCGTTGAATATATCGGCAAGTTGTTGTTCTTCTGTTTGGGGTGTACTTCCATAAGTAGACAATGGTTCAGAAACAACGTGATTATCCTTTTCATTCAGAACTCCCATTGTGTCGTATGGTTTGCATCGCTCCATTTTCTTAGAGTCTTTAAGAATCCCTTGCAACTGGTTGTAAAGGGCACGTTCTTCACGGTCGTCACATCTTTGTGGCAGACGATTATGTGCCCCTACAAACTCTGTAATACGCTGAAAGCCGGCTATCAGCCTGTCGCTCGATGTTACTTTCTTTTGTGGTGCGGTCACATCGGCAAACAGTGGATCGGCAAATATCTTCTCAAGTTCTTCGTCCCAATTTATCATTGTTTCTTAGCAAGCATTTGTTGTTTCAGTTTACGCAAGAAATCAATAGCAAAGGCAATGCGTCTCCCGTTAGCATCCGGTTCATTGAGTGTCGGCACTTTTCCGTCATGTTCCTCTTTCCACTTAGGCAGATATTTCGTAAACAAAAGAATAGCTTCTTCTTTTGTCATATCCTCACGCTTCGATTCAATCTCGTATTGAATGGTATGAAGCACTTCGGGGGTAAGCGACTTGGAAAGTATTTCATAAGCCCGTTGGAATGGGTTTATCGAATCTATCAGGTTGATAGACAAGTCATCAAGATTTATGAAACGATTAGCCATGCGAATGAACTTATTTCCACTATCATCCACAGTAATCTCCTGTCCCTGCGTCGCAATAGTCAGTATAGCGTGTTTCGACACTTGGTCAACTTCCTCTTCTGTCAGTTCCGGATATTTTTCTTTGACGACCTTGGGTATATATACCTGCGTAATCATTTCAGCCGTATCTGTGCCGATGATGGCTTCACGTATTTTCTTGTCTGAGAGTGTGGAAGCAATCAATGTGTCAAGGTCATTGTCAATGATGGCTTGCGCACGTTCTGTAGGTGTCGGCAATCCTTCCACTTCAATAGTGTGCGAATCATCTTTATCCTTGCCCTTTTTACGAGTGTCTTCGTCTGTATCGTCACGTTTGGTCTTGAACGTCCAGCGTGGTGCCATGACCTGTTCCATAAGCAGCGACGCAGATATAGCCTTCAAGAAATCATTGACCGCCATCGACACATCCTCTTGTGCCGCGTCAGGACAAGGTATGAGGTTGATAAACTGTGCATGGGTCTTGCCCTCGCAATCACGGGTACAACGACCTATGATTTGTACAATTTCTGTCAGCGACGAGCGTATGCCTATGGTGATGCAACATTCACACCATGTCCAGTCGAAACCTTCTTTTGCCGTTCCGAGTGCAATCAGTATGTCGAGTGCGTCGCGTGAGTTCATCCGTTGCAGATAGGCTTGCAACGCATCGCGTCTCCGTTGGTCATCTTCCACCAAGTCGCCCACTTTCAGGATGCGCCCGTCCGGTGTTCTCACTTTGTGGATGAAATGCTCGTAATCCGTTTCTACTATTTCTCCGATGCAGCGTATGATGTCATCCGCTTCATCGTACTTTGACGCATACGATGTTTTGGAGTTCACATTGGGAATGTGAATCAATGTTTTCTTTGTGGTGTCAAGCGCTTCGGGTATGGCATTGATATACTTGCCGGTGAAGAACTGGTAACCAATACCCAGACTTTTCAGATACTTGTAACCGCTTAGTTGCTGGTAGTAGTTATAGTTGATAGTGGGCTGAAATTTGGCTTCGTCTTCCGGACGCATCACAGGCACTGCATCTCCCCGGAAATAACTGCCCGTCATAGCCAAGATATGTGCCGTTGTTTCGTTAAGTAACCGCCTTATCAGTTCGCCGAGGTTGTTGTTTACGTCAGCCGAAGTGTGATGGAACTCGTCAATGCCAAAGAAAACGTCATTGAGTAGCTCGTTCGGAACATCTTTCATCGCATTACGCAACGTGCTATGCGTGCAGACAAGAATCTTTGCTGTTGTTGACAGAGACAAAAACTCTATCAGTTTCTCTCGTTTTGATGTTTCATTTCCCGTAGAATTGCACAGGTTATAATAGGGGGCGACACGCCAGTCGGCAAAGAAACCGTATTTCTTCAGGTCGGTGTCTTTGAATGAACGTCCAATAGACTTTTCAGGTACAGCAACAATCACTTTCCGAATGCCTTGATGTTCCAGTTTATCAAGAGCCACAAACATCATGGCACGGCTTTTTCCAGATGCAGGCGGGGCCTTCACCAACAGATGCTTGCGATTGCGTTGTTCGTAAACCATGGCTTGCATTTCGCGCATACCCATGTCGTTGGTTGCGCTCGATTTGCCCGTTTGGGCGTATTGGATGTTTACCAGATTATTCACTGCCATTGTTTTCTTCCCTTTCTGTTTAATTCATCTGAAAATTCCTCATAGAGAGCCACAGGACCAAAGTGCCAAAACTTAGTAGTCTCATCTGCCAGTTTTTTGTAGGTATCCGAGCTATAAAACCGGTAAAGGGCTTCTGTAAGTGGTATCTTTTGGTCGTCGGCATACATTTGTGCAACCCGACTGACTTTGCCTGGCAATAGCAAGTATAGATTCTTATTCGTTATTTCCAAATTCATACAAGAACCTCCTTTGCTTCTTTAAATGATATACTCCCCAAAGAACGCTCCGTATGGAACAGCCATTGGTCAACCAGCACGTACGTCTTTAACTCATTGATTAGCTCTGTCTTGTTCAAAATGCCACCTTCATACAAGGCAAAAGCCGCATATACGCGGTCGTTGGCCACAGGGCCTATCACAATGTCGTGCTGATGCTCAAAATCCTTATCCATGCGGTTCGCCATCACAAAGTCCAACCACTGTTCTGTGGGCGAAGTAAAATGAAGAACGTCCAACTGAGCGCAACAGGTTTCGTCCAGTTCATAGACATTGACATAACCGATGCCGCCCGTCTTCCCCAATTTACGTTTCACCCAAAGCGTAGCTTGTTCTTCGGAAGTTGTCGTATAAAAACCGCTTCCGTAATCCAAGGCTCTATTGGCCTTTCTTATTTCAGGCTTCCTTACTTGCTCTATGCTTCCATGATACAGTATCATATCTTCGTTTCGTTTTTCCGGTTGTTTATCCATTCATCTATCTCGTCCATCAGCCACCGATGGCCTTGCGTGTGGAGCACCTCGAAGTTGTCTTCCAAATAGGGCAAAACGCCGTATTGTTCAAACAAGGTGGCGACTTCTTCGCCACTCATCTGATGTCTATTCTTATACTGTTCCATGCAGAATGACAGGAAATAGGCAATGTCAAGTTCTTTGTCTTTCTTCATTTCTTCGTCATTTTAACGTACAACTTAAACAAACATTCAAGGCGTTCTTCATCTGAGGTGAAAGGTTCGGGTTGATAGCAACGCTCTACGGCAAGGTCGAGGCGATGGTGAGCTTCTTTCAGGTCATCGGGCATGGTTTCGGGGTTATACATTTCGCCAAGTGTCATGTCGAAATGTTCTTCCCGCAAGTCAAGTACATCTTGTGCCAGACTTGCCAACTCTGCTTTTTGTGCCTCGCTAATTGTTGGGAAAGGGAATGTGTTATAACAGAGTTGAGCGGAGTAGCGATAATCTGTTTTTAATCTTCCCCCCACCGTCTTTACCCATGCCATGTGCATTTTGCTGGTGAGGATAGCGAAGAGCCATTGGGGTGCGTCATAAATGGCAAAAGCGGAATTTGAAACGACAGTACCTGCAGGTAAATACCCTATTGGAATATATTCTCTTCGCTCGGAAGAAACTGCTGGAATGATGATACATTCGCTTAAGACGGGATGTTCACGGAATTGATAAGGGGTTAAAGCCAATTTCCTTCCACTTGCATCAGAACTTCCTAAACGAAATGTCTTAGTCTTTTCTATTCGTTTGGCAATTTCGGGATTTGTTAAAGCATAATCAACGTCTTCGTCATCAATCCAAAGACAGAATCTTTCGATTTTATTTATGAACTCTTCAGAACCATAAATCGACTTGATAAATTGGGAATACTGTGGATAATCATCAATAAACTTAATCTTTTCGGATTGATTTAACAACAAATTGCCATTATCATAAGGCATACAGCCAAAACACATTTTCGGCAGTCCACAAGGAGAATTGAGCTGCTTGCAGACAATCACTCTGCTGCCAATACACAAATATGGGCTTATAGTTGCTGCCGTTATTATTTTATCTTTGGTAAAAAGCAACTTTACTTGTTTAGTGTCTTCATTTTCGACACCTATGATAACGACCGTTACTCCTGCATTGAATCTTGCGTTGTTGCTCCATTTGAATGAAGTGTATGCAAAGAAAATTTCTTCTTTCCGGTTCAGAATGAGTGGCCAAAGCACGGCTATTTGTTCGCCTTGACAGATTGAATTTGTGGTAACGAATGCGAATTTGGCTTTTGAATTTTCAATGTAAATAGAAGCTAGGTTAAACCAAATGGCAATATAATCTAAAATCTTGCAGTTTTTCACATTGACAAAAACCGATACGATTTCTTCTTTTTGTTCCTTTGATTGTAGTTTACTTCCCAAATACGGCGGATTCCCCATCACATAAACTTCCTTATCTGCCGTATGCGGACAAACCTCATTCCAATCCAACCGACACGCATTGCCGCAAACGATGTGCCCACTCGGACGCAAGGGCAAAGCATTGGGACGGATGCTGAAAGCCTCCTCAAACTTATTGTTCATCTGATGTTCGGCCAGCCAAAGTGAAAGCGTGGCGGTATCACAGGCGAAGTCATCAATCTCTATGCCATAGAATTGTTGCAGGCTGATGTTCGAAAGCGGAAGTTCCGGTACACCAAGTTTTCGCAATTCCTCCCAAATGAGAATTTCAAGTTCACGGATTTTCTTATAACTTACAATCAGGAAATTGCCGCTACCGCAGGCCGGGTCGAAAAACTTGATGGTACCCAAACGTGCCAAGAGACGGCGCAGTCGTTTTTTATCCTGTGTGCCTTTTGCTACGCTAAATTCTTCATACAGTCCGTCCAAGAACAAAGGACGGATGAGCTTCATAATATTCGGTACTGAAGTGTAGTGCATTCCCAGTCCGGCACGCATTTCGGGAGTAACTACCGCTTGAATCATCGAGCCGAAAATGTCGGGATTGATGTCTTTCCAGTCGAAGTCCCCACACTTAATCATCAATATGCGGGCTCGGCGGCTAAGCACGGGTATCGGCACGCGCTTTTCGAACAATCCTCCGTTGACGTATGGGAAAATGGAGAACTGTTTGGGTAAAGTGTCGAGTATGGCCGGGTCGTCAGTTGACATGGCGAAGAAAGCGCGGTCAATAAACTCGGCAAGGTCGTGTCCGTCTTCAGCCGTATGTTGCTTGATGGAATTGGTGAACAACTGCGGCTCGGGAAATAGGTTGGTGTCTTCAGCAAAGTAACAGAAGAGCAGACGGGACATGAAGATGTTGAGGTTGTGCATCTCTGTCTTGTCTTTAATGTCGTTGTGGCGGCGTATCTCATCGAAAATCTTCGCCATCAGCTCCGCAGACTTCACATCGGCTTCCGCTTCTTCCACATGGCGTATCTTTTCAATACCGGCAAGCGGATAAAAGAAATCAAAGTCCTTCCACATCAATGCCACTTCATTCTCATAAATATCCTGCTCCTTGGGGTCGAAGGCTACAATCTTCGTACCGTCGCTCACCACATAGAGCCGTGGCGAATGCTTGGCTATCTTCGGATCTGCCTGCATCGCTTTGATTTCATCGTGAAAGTCGAGTTCACCTTTTGGCCTGTATGCAATGAGGTTGGGGATAAGCACGGTGCGTCCATCCTTTATTTTGTTACCCACACCGTCACGGACGCGGCGGATGTTTCCGTCACCATAACCGCAGAATATTCGTAGCAGGTCATAAACCAATTCTTCACCCGTCGGTTTCGTTTCGTTCAGGTGTTCCAGCGCGTCCTGCGCCTCTATATGTGAAAATGATTTTACTTTCTTTGCCATATTTTTCTCACAACCTCAATCCTAATAAAAAACGCACGTATCACAAGTAAGATTTCCCTCACTTATGCCTGTTCGCCCGGCGACGGCGATACTCAGCCTTCATCTTGGCCGAGCCTGAGCCGTGAGAGCCTGTGATATAGGCTTTCTTCTTGGCCTTTGTCTTCACACCCGGCTTTCCGCGTTTCTCGCTTGGCGCTCCACGAAACACGATGCCTTCGGTCATTGCTTGTTCGATACTCATGGTTCATCTCTGTTTAAAAGTCCAACATGATGCCCGACAAAGTGCGTCCGGAGTGAACGCCCAAACGACGGGCTGAAAAGAAATCATCACACTGCAAATAGGAACATACGCCGGAGACCTCAATATGCTCGCGCATGACTCCTGCCTGGCGCAACAGCCAATAATTGGCCGCCCAAAGGTCGATGTGCCAGCGGGCTGAAGGCCGATACCAACGGGCCACCTTGTCCATCGGGAAACCCGCCTCAAGAAACGCTTCATGCACCTCCACTCCCACTTCAAAGGCTTCAAGTGAAATGCCCGGTCCGATGGCCACACAGACATCTTCAGGCCTGGAGCCATACTGGTGCTCCAGGTGATTGAGGGTCTTTTCCGCAATGCGGTTCACCGTGCCGCGCCATCCGGCGTGCGCCACAGCCACCACCCGACGCTGTATGTCGTAAAACAATAACGGAATACAGTCAGCCGTCGACACACAGATGCAGTAGCCCGGACGGTCAGTGACCAATGCGTCCACCCCTTCCAACATCTCACGCCGCGTGTCCTGCGACGCATCAGCATATTCCTGTCCGACATCCAGCACAGACGTGCCGTGCACCTGATGGGGAATCACCCAATCGACAGGAAACGTGGGCAGCAACGTGCCCAGATGCTGAAGGTTCTGCAAGACAGCGGCAGAATCATCTCCGCTGTAAGGCGAGCAGTTGAAAGTCGCATATGCTCCCTTGCTGCATCCTCCCTTCCGGGTGGTCGAAAATGCAATCAATCCCGTTTGGGAACTGAAAAGCTCGTATTCCAACAATTCTTTGTTACATGTCAACCGGCTCATTGTTTATCCTCATCCCAATCGTCCTCTTCCAGTTCATAATCCTCCAGGTCTTCAATCTCGTCCTCGTCCACATAAGTGATGTCTTCATCCTCACCCATCGCCTGAAGTTCGCTTGCGAGCAGTCGCACATCCTTGTTGCGATGCACGATACGTTCGCTTGCCACAGATTCCAGCTTGTTGCTTTCGCTGTTAAGCTCTTTCCACAGCACATCTTTCAGCTCCTGGATGCCCATGCCGGTCAAGGAGGAAATGAACACATGAGGGACATTCTCAGGCAAATGTTCTGACAGCATCGCGATGAGTTCCTCGTCGAGCATGTCACACTTCGTAATGGCCAGCACACGCTGCTTGTCAAGCATCTCAGGATTGAACCTCGCCAGTTCATTGAGCAGGATGTCATATTCCCGGGCGATGTCGTCCGTATCGCCGGGCACCATAAACAGCAGGAGCGAGTTGCGCTCGATGTGGCGCAGGAAACGCAGGCCCAGCCCCTTTCCTTCGCTTGCCCCTTCGATGATGCCGGGGATGTCGGCCATGACGAATGACTTGCCTTCATGATAGGAGACAATGCCGAGATTAGGCTCCAGCGTCGTAAAGGGATAGTTGGCTATCTTCGGCCGAGCCGATGACACGACGGAGAGCAATGTCGACTTTCCGGCATTGGGAAAACCCACCAGGCCGACATCAGCCAGTAGCTTCAGCTCCATGATGACGGTCATCTCCTGCATCGGTTCGCCGGGTTGTGCAAAGCGGGGAGCCTGACGCGTGGCCGTCTTGAAATGCCAGTTGCCCAAGCCTCCGCGACCTCCTTTGAGCAAGACCACTTCCTGACCGTGCTCCGTGATGTCACAGAGATATTCACCGGTCTCGGCGTTGTAAACCACTGTCCCGCAAGGCACTTCCACAATCTTGTCCTCGCCGTCCTTTCCGAAACTGCGGTTGCGCGAGCCGTTGCCTCCATGACCGGCAAACACGTGTCGGTCATACTTCAAGTGGAGCAAAGTCCAATAGTTGCGGTTTCCTCTCAAGATGATGTGGCCTCCGCGACCTCCATCTCCGCCATCGGGGCCTCCGTTAGGAATATATTTCTCGCGGCGCATGTGTGCCGAGCCTCGTCCTCCCTTTCCGGAACGGCAATAAATCTTCACGTAGTCTACAAAATTCGATTCAGCCATATTTGAAAGATTTGCATAAGTAAATGTTCATATTTAGTTTATACCATGCGGCACTTATTCTTTCGACGCGGATGACGCGGAAAACGCGGATTATTTCTGTCATGATGCC
>OIWT01000173.1_pt1 | contig 92896 bp, 76 predicted proteins | sample 1587701 | NCBI WGS metagenome assembly OIWT01 (sample SAMEA3888904, study PRJEB22519) | human gut metagenome | biome: human gut; feature: human-associated habitat; material: faeces | place: Denmark | collected 2009
CTCCCGCCAGGATGGACAGTTTCCGGTGCAGGGCGGCGGGAATATGCAGCGACCGGCGCTGCACGCCCGCAATGCCATGCAGGTACTCCTTTCCGTAGACGGACGGCTGCATGGGGCCGTTTTTCCTTGCGGGTCACATAATGTCGTTACCGGACGTTCCATGTCCCTTCCGGGGACAGGCTGGTGCTTCCCCCATGATCTCACGGATGCGCTCCGCGTCCATCCCGCCGGGACCGGTCCGGCCTTTTACGTTCTTTCCTGTCATGATATGCCTTCTTGAACAATGACAACATTTTATCGGCGGGCCGTTCCTTTCGGCTGCCCGTTCTCATCCCAGGGACGATAGACCTCACCGAGCAGGGCGGCGATGTCCTCCCTGTGTTCCTCCATATGGAGCTCCAGCAGCCGGATAATAAAACCGGAGATGCTGCCGCAACCAGCGGCCCTGACCAGCATGGCGATCCGACGGTGCAGTCTTCCGTCAATGTATGCGGTCTTCCACTCCGAGGTCTTGGGAGCGGGAACCAGAAACTTCCTCTTGTATTCTTCCGGGTCTGTCACTTTACCTGCCCCCACCGGCCTTTCATGCCCCGGCACCCTCATCGCCGGTTCCGGGGCTGGAGAAACAGGATCTGACAGAAGGTTCCCCGTGAGTCCGACCCTCTCGAGAACGATATCGGAAAGCCGGTTCTTTTCCTTTTCTGAATCCATATCTTAAAATCTTAAATTATTAAATTACACAACTGGTATTGTATCGGAATACAAAATAAAGGAAGAAGAGTACAGGACGGAACCACCTGTCATTTATAGTCATCCAAAGTCGGTTATTGTCATGATACACATGACGCTGCGTTCGGACGGTTATTCCTATGCGAAGGTGACGTCAGAGGTCCGCTGCCATAGCGGCGTGGAGAAGCGGGCGAGATTCCGTTTCCTTGTCCACCGGTCCTTTTTAATCCTTATGGGCAGGTGTAGAAGCACACATCCGTCCTGATACGGATTCTTAAATTATCGGTCTGTAGAAGTGTATAAGTAGTAATCCGTTAATGGAGACGATGAAAAGAAGCCATAAGGCGTACACGGCCATATGCCCGTTCTCCATTTGCAGAAGTGTAGAAGTAGCAATCCATTAATGGAGAATAGGGTATGGAAAGGGCAGATTTCCCGTATATGCGCCTCCTTATTCCCGAATTATGGGCGTAAGTCACATGACTATGGAGAGATATCCATCCTTTTATGGGGAGAGAAGCCGACAAATATCCGATGGAAATGTCCCGCAAATCACAAAGAAACAGCCATATAATGAGCTGATACACAATAATTCTTGTAGAAACGCGGTCCGCCCCTGCGGACAGCAAGTTGTGTTTTGGTTAAACCAAAACCGTACAGTTTAACGGTAACCATGCCGTCAAACCGTACCCTCACCATGTGGCTTCGGAGTTACTTTGTATTCCTATAAAATAAATATTTGAGTCAAATTATAATATCTTTGAATAGGTGATACGTCTATTTGTATGATATTTGTAAACCTGTCAATAATTAATCTTATTCAACAACTCCCTTGAATCATGGATAACTGACATTTTGAGATTAAGGAGAGAATGGAAGAAATCGCTTTCCCATCCCGCTTTTTAATTCTGTGAATAACGGTAGTCGCTCGGTACAACACCAATTATCTTTCGGAACAGCAGACTGAAACACTGTACGCTGGGATAACCCAACTGCCGGGCGACAGCTGCCGGCGTATTCCCGGATTTCAGCAACATCTGTTTGGCTGCTTCCAGCCGTTTGAATTGGAAATATTCGTCCAGCGTCTTGCCTGTCTCGAATTTCAGCAGGTCACAGAAATAGGTTGTAGAAAGGCCGAGCACCTCTGCCATACGGTCAGGTGTAGGCTGTTTCCCGTTTTGCAGTTCGCCGGAAGCGATGTAATCGTCGAGCAGGCGTTCCATCTTTTCCAGAATCATCTTGTTTTTGTTCTCGCGAGTGATGAACTGGCGTTCGTAGTAACGGGTGCAATAGTCCAGCAACAGTTCGATGTGCCGCGACAGGATCACGGCACTGTGTGTGTCGATCGAGTGATGCAGCTCCTCCTCGATATGCCAGAGGCAGCAGGTGACCTTTTCCGTTTCGCGCTGTGACAGGTGCAAGGCTTCCTCCTTTCGGTAATGGAAGAAGGTGTAGTTCCTGATATGGTTTTTCAGTGTGGTGCGGAAGAGCAGGTCGGGATGGAATACCAACAGGTAGCCTTTGGCCGGCAAGGTCTTCTCCTCATTCATACGGAAAATTTCCCCCGGTGTAAGGAACACCATTGTCGCATTGGAATAGTCGTAGTAACGGCGCCCGCAGCAGGAGCATTCGTCCGGACACTTCTCGATGAGCAGGATGGCATAAAACTCGAATTTGACGGCATCCTGTTCCAGCGACGGATTCTCCAAATTGATCAGGCTCACCTGCGGATGCAACGTTTTACAATCCAGACAACGGTTGCATTCATGTACTGTTTTGAAGTCCAGCATGTTTTCTTTTCCCATAAATTGCCTCCTTATCTCTTACTGATTGTTTTGGGCGCGGTATTCATTGGGCGTGCATCCCACACGTCTTTTGAACTGGCGGCAGAAATGCTGCGGATACTGAAATCCCAACGAATAGGCAATCTGACTGACGGTCTCGTCCGTACCTGCTACTCGCTCCTTGGCTACTTCGATAACCTTCTCCTGAATATACTCCTGCGGAGTTTTGCCGGTCTCCTTTTTCAGCATGTCGCCGAAATAGTTGGGCGAGAGACACACTTTGTCGGCGAAATACCTGACTGTAGGCAATCCGTCGCATTCGGCGAGCGGACCCTCGAAATAATCGTCCAACAGCCGCTCGAAGCGTGCCAGCACATCGTGGTTGGCTCGGCTGCGGGTGGCGAACTGTCGTTCGTAGAAGCGCATGCAATAATTGAGGAGCAATTCGATATTGTTTACCAGTAGCGTCTTGCTGTGCTTGTCCACGCTGTGTTCCAGCTCCATGCGGATAATCTTCAGGCAGTCCGTCACGATGTTCCGTTCCTCTTCGGAAAGATGCAATGCCTCGTTCACCTCGTATGAGAAAAACGTGTATTTCCGAATACTCTTGCCGAGTGCTGTACCTCGCAACAAGTCAGGATGGAAGAGAATCCCCAGCACGTTCTGCCGAATGCGGTCGTTGGTTATTGTCGTCTCCGTACTCTGTCCGGGAGCGAAGCACACGATGGTGCCCTCTTGGTAGTCGTAGTTCTGCCGCCCGTACCGGATGTCGCAGGCTTTTTCGAGTTTCAGGTAGAGCGCATAGACACCGTAGTGCCAGTGCACATACTCCATCCGCCGGGTGGCCTTGTTCAAATCGACCACGCTGACCAGCGGATTGAGCGTTTCGAGCCCATACAAATTGTTGTACTGATCCACGCTGCTCAAGTCAAATATCTTATCCATATATTATAACTGTTTGATTTCCCAAATACGTATCCGTGATATTCACGCTACAAAAATAAGGGATAATCCCGTCTCTCCCATAACCCCTGTTACGGATTGTATGACCTCATTTACAGATTCTTTGGTTTACATCTTTGCCACCGCAGTAAAATTCAGTAATCAAGGTCATAACAGGGATACAATATCCGTAATTTATCTACAAAGGGCAAACTGGAAAATGCCGAACTTTGCAACATCCCGAAAAGAGTACACATAACAATAAATTACAGAAATTATGAAACGACTTTGGTTTTTATCATTTTTGCTGTCGGCTGCATTGGTTTGCTGGTCATGCGGCAGTGACGAACCTGAAAATCCTCAGCCAATCCCTGAACAACCTGAAAATCCAGGCGGCAACGACAATCCGGACCCGACCGACCCCACACCGGGAGAGAATGGGCGATACCTCGTCGTGTTCGCCTCGCGCAGCGGCAATACGGAACGGGTGGCGCAGACCATCCGGGCGACACTCGGCTGCGATATGCTGGAAGTGGAGCCTAACGAGCCCTACGAGGAGGATTACAACGCCATGCTCGAACGGGCACAGACCGAACTCGATGGGATTGCCGAGGGGAATTTCCCCACCATACGGACGACGGTCGAGGATTTCTCGAAGTACGATATCGTGTTCGTCGGCTTTCCGATATGGTATAACCGCATCGCCACGCCGATGCAGACATTCCTGTACCGTCACGCCGACAAACTTGCCGGCAAGCGGGTGGCCCTCTTCGCCACGAGCGGCGGCAGCGGCATCAGTCAGTCGGCAAGTGACGCGCGTACGCTCTGTCCCGACGCGCAATTTACGGAGAACCTGCTTCTGACCTCCGCAAGCAGCAGCCAGGCCGATGCCCGCATCGCGCAGTGGCTCGAACGGTTGGGCGCATCCCGTGAAGAGACGCCGGAGGTTCCGACAGGGATGCTTAGCCTGAAGATGACCGTAGGCGGGCAGACGATTACCGCCACGATGGAGGATAACGCGGCGGCCCGCGATCTGATGTCGCGCCTTCCGTTGGAGGTGACGCTGACCGACTACAACCGGACGGAAAAGATCTTCTACCCCGACCCGGCACTCGACATCGAAGGCGTGACGCGCGGCTGTGCCCCGGTACCCGGCGACATCACGATCTACGCACCGTGGGGAAATGTCGCCATATTCTATAAAGAGTGGCCGCAGTCCGGTTCGCTTATCAAAATCGGGCACATTGACGGAAATGGTATCGATGTGTTGAGTGCATACAGCGGCGATGTGAATGTAAGAATAGAAAATAATGAATAACCCCTATTATTTATGAGCAACAGAATATTAAAACAAATGCGGAAAGCGGCAGGCATCTCCTGTATGGGCGCCCTGCTTTCCTGTACGGGGAGTCCCCAAGAGATTCCTTCCGTCACGCTGACAGGCGGCGTGGAAATGCCGGTGCTCGGCCTCGGTACTTACACCCTGACGGGCGACACGGCGATTGTGGCGGTAAAGAACGCCTTACAACTCGGCTACCGCCACATCGACGCAGCGCAGGCCTACCGTAACGAGGCGGAGATTTACGAAGGCATCCGGCAGAGCGGACTGAAACGCGAAGAGGTGTTCGTCACCTCGAAGGTATCGCCCAAGAACATGTACACGGGGCGGGTGCGTGAGTCGTTGGAAGAGAGCGTCGCCAAGCTGGGCGGCTACATCGACCTGATGCTCATCCACTTTCCCGTAAGGGGCGAAGGAGTCGTGGAAGAGACGTGGAAGGTTATGGAGGAGTTTGTGGATGCGGGAAAAATCAAGGCAATCGGCATCAGCAGCTTCAAGCGGGCGCACATCGACTCGCTGATGCGGTATGCGCGCATCAAGCCCGCCGTCAACCAGATAGAGATTCATCCTTATTACAATGAACTGGAACTGGCGGAGTACAACCGGCAGCAAGGCATCGTCACGGAGGGCTGGTCGCCTTTCGGTTCCGGGAAGAACAATGTGTTGGGCGACCCTGTGCTGAAGGAGATTGCCGACCGTTACGGACGCACCGTGGCGCAGGTCATCCTCCGCTGGCACGTGCAGCACCGGATTATAGCCATTCCGCGGACAACCGACACCGCCCACATGAGGGAGAACATGCAGGTGTTCGATTTCGAGCTGTCCCCGGAAGACATGGAACGGATAGACAGGCTGAACCGGAACGAGATGTGGAACCCGCTGAGCGACCCGGATGTCATGCCGTGGGAACCGATGGGCGAGATACCCGTGCCCACCGTCGGCAGGGCTGATTTGCCGGAGTACTTCCCCGTATGCCGGGCGGCGATGGACTTGCATATCCGTCCCAATCCTTCCTACCGTGCCGACCGCAGCGGGATAAGCATACAGCAGGATGTCGTGTATGCCGACCGCGACGGGGAGCAGCTGCACCTCACCATCGTAAGCCCCCGCAAGGCGGAGAGCAAACTGCCCTGCATCGTGATGGTGCCCGGCTCGGCATGGCGCAAACAGGTCATCGACCCCGAACATGCCGTGGACTACGCACGGCGCGGCTATGTGGTCGCCATCGTGGAATACCGCCACAGCGGCATCGCCCCCTTCCCCGCACAGGTGCAGGACTGCAAGACGGCTGTCCGCTTCATGCGCAAGCATGCGGATACCTATCACGTAGATAGCGACAATGTGTTCCTCTTGGGCGATTCGAGCGGCGGGCATACGGTGCTCTTCGCCGGAACGACTTCGGGCAACCGGACGCTGGACACCGATACATACGCGGACTATTCCGACGCGGTGAACGCCATCGCCGCCTTCTATCCGCCCACGGACATCTACGGCATGATAGAGTTCCCGTCCACCATCGACCACAACTCGCCCGACAGCAACGAGGGGGCCTTCCTCGGCGGACTGGAAGTGGCAAGCAACCGGGAGAAGGCCTGGCAGGCAAGCCCCGTCGCCTACCTGTCGCACGAGGAGATTCCGCCTGTACTGCTGGCCGTCGGCACGAAGGACGAACTGGTGCCTGCCAACCAGAGCGACCGCTACGCTCTGTACCTGCAAAACCTGAACAAAGAGTTCGTCTTCTACAACCTTGTCGGCGCGTCACACGGCTCTTCGGAGTTCTTCATGCCCGAAATGGTAGATACAGTCATCACTTTCTTCAACCAATACAGAAAGCCATGAAAGCAAGAAGATTTATCAATCTGATGCTTGTCTGCCTGACCTGCATCACACAGGCTTGTGCCGGGAACAGCCGTTCCGCACAAACCGTAGAAAACAATCAGATTCACCCATCAAAAACAGAAAATAATATGGAAACAAAGCAACTTTACCTCCACGTGAACGGGCATACGCTTACGGTAGACCTCCGGGACAACTCTTCCGTGCGTGCCCTTGTCGATGAACTGAAATCGGGCGACATCACCGTTGCCATGAAGGACTACGCCCGCTTCGAGAAGTTCGGCGAGCTGCCCCGTTCCTTCCCGCGCAACGACGAGCGGATTACTACCGAAGCGGGAGACGTCATCCTTTCGGAAGGTAACCTGCTGGTTATCTACTACGACCGCAACTCTTGGAACTTCACCCGTCTGGGCAAGATACGTGACCTCTCGCAGGCGGAACTGAAGAAGATTTTGGGAACTGGGAACGTTACAGTTACGGTATCACTGACATCAAAGAAATAGAATGCAATAAAATAAATGTTAGAAACAATATCAAAGAAAAAATGGAAATGCAAGGAAAAGTTGCGCTGGTGGCCGGAGCCACCAGCGGTATCGGAGAAGTGACGGCCCGGATGTTTGCCAAGGCGGGAGCGTCGGTTATGCTTGCCGGACGCCGAGAAAATCTGCTGAGAGAGATTACGGAAGATTTGAATACAAAAGGTTACCATACGGCTTATGCCGTATGCGATGCTACGGACGAAGAGCAGGTAAAGGCACTGATAGACCGTACGGTGGAAGTGTTCGGACGGTTGGATTACGCTTACAACAATGCGGGCATTATGCCGGACGACGTGGAAACGGCGTTTGTTGAAAGTTCGGAATGGGACCGAGTGATGAATGTAAACCTGCGGAGTGTATTTTTCTGTATGAAGTATGAATTGCAGCAGATGTTACAGCAGGGCGGCGAAGGGTACGCCATCGTGAATTGCTCTTCTATCGGGGGACTGATCGGAATGCCCGGCCGCGCCGCTTATCATGCCTCAAAACATGGCTTGATGGGGTTGACGAAATGTGCGGCATTGGAATATGCCACCCGTGGTATCCGCATCAATGCCGTTTGCCCGGCCACGATAGAGACGCCTATGGTAGAAAAGATGCGTGAAGTGGGAGCTATTACGGAAGTGATTGAACCTATAGGACGTGTAGGCAAACCGGAAGAAGTGGCTTCTACGGTGTTGTGGCTTTGTTCCCCTTCCGCCGGATATATTATCGGACAGGGAATTGCCGTGGACGGGGGGTATACGATTAAGTAATTGGGATACATCCTTCGCTATGGGAACATTGCGGAGACTGTGTCTTGTTTCAACGAAATGAAAGAATGCCGCATATCATTGTAAAATGTCTGAAGGGAAAATCCGAGGAACAGAAAAGACTGCTTGCAGAGAAACTGACCCAGGCTGCAGCCCCGATAATCGGATTAGGGGAAGATTCGTTTTCTGTGAGCATTGAGGAGGTTGCCCCTGAAGACTGGAAAGAAAAGGTATATGTACCGGATATTATCGGACAAAAAGAAAGGCTGTATAAAGAGCCGGGTTATACAATGGATTAATTTTTAATATGTTATCATGGAATATACATTTTTAGGACGCACAGGTCTGCGAGTTAGCCGCCTGTGTCTGGGAACGATGAATTTCGGTTATGTAACCGGAGAATCCGACAGTTTCAGAATCATGGACGAGGCTGTCGAGGCAGGGATTAATTTTTTTGATTCTGCCGACGTTTACGGCGGTCCACAGACTCCGGATATGGAGATGGGCTACGGATTGTCGGAGGAGATTATCGGCCGTTGGCTGAAACAGGGAAACCGCAGGGAGCGGATTGTGCTGGCGACAAAAGTGTACCAGCCGATGGGCAAAGGCCGCAACGACAAATACCTTTCGGCTTATCATATCCGCAAGGCTTGTGAAGACAGTCTCAGAAGGTTGCAGACCGACCATATCGACCTTTATCAGATGCACCACATCGACCGCAATACACCTTGGGAGGAAATCTGGCAGGCGATGGAAGTGCTGGTGGAGCAAGGGAAAGTCTTGTATGTAGGCAGCAGCAATTTCGCGGGATGGCAGATTGCCGTAGCTCAAGGCGCTGCTTCGGCCAGGCATTTTATGGGCTTGGTTTCGGAACAAAGCCTTTACAACCTGACAAACCGCCACATCGAACTTGAAGTGATTCCTGCCTGCCGCCATCTGGGGCTGGGCGTTTTGCCGTGGAGTCCGCTTGCCGGAGGTTTGCTCGGCGGAATATTGCAAAAAGAGGTGCAAAGCGAGCGTACTTCCGCCGCGAAGTCGCAAATGGAGAGCCTGCGTCCCCGTTTAGAAGCCTACGAGGCGTTGTGCCGCGAAATAGGACGGGAACCGGCCGAGGTGGCCCTTGCGTGGCTGTTGGCCAATCCGGATGTGACGGCGCCTGTAATCGGCCCGCGCACGGTGGCACAGCTGGAGGGCAACTTGCGGACAGTCGGTTTCAAACTGCCGGAAGAGGTCATCGCCCGGCTTGATGAGATATGGCCCGGTCCGGGCGGTGAAGCTCCGGAGGCTTATGCGTGGTAGAGAAGATTGCAGATAAACGATTTTATGAATACGACCTTTTAAATTACACAGAAACCATGTTAGGAAATTTCAGTTATTCCAATCCCACGAAGCTCTATTTCGGGAATGATGCCCAGAAGAACTTGGGCGAAGAGTTGAAGAACTACGGGCCGAAAGTGCTGCTGACCTACGGGGGCGGCTCCATCAAGACGAACGGCATCTACGACGAGGTGATGTCCGCCTTGCGTGCGGCAGGAAAAGAGGTGACGGAACTGCCCGGCGTCATGCCCAACCCCACGACCGACAAACTACGCGAGGGCGCAAGGCTGGCACGGGAGCACGACGTGGACCTGATTCTTGCCGTAGGCGGAGGCTCCACCATCGACTACGCCAAGGCGGTGAGCGTATCGGCATGGCTTGACGACGACCCGTGGCAGAAGTACTACCTCCGGCAGGAAGAGCCTGACGCAGGGCTGCGCATTATCCCCGTGGGCTCCGTGCTGACCATGGTGGGCACCGGTTCGGAAATGAACGGTGGCTCGGTCATCACCGACCACGCGACGAAGCTCAAGATAGGCAAGGTGTTCGGCGAGCGGGTGATGCCCCGGTTCTCCATCCTCAACCCGCGCTACACCTTCACCGTGCCACAGCGGCAGATGGTGGCAGGCTTCTTCGACATCATGAGCCACATCATGGAGCAATACTTCTCCGGCACGGACGACAACACGTCCGACTATCTGGCCGAAGGGCTGATGCGCTCGCTCGTCCACAGCAGCCGCATCGCGGTGAAGAACCCGCACGACTACGAGGCGCGCTCCAACATCATGTGGACTTCCACGTGGGCGCTGAACACACTTATCGGCAAGGGCAAGAGTCAGGATTGGATGGTGCACATGTTGGGGCAGGCCATCGGGGCGCACACCGACGCCACGCACGGCATGACCCTCTCCGGCGTCTCCATCGCCTACTACCGCCACATCTTGCCCTACGGCCTGCACAAGTTCGCCCGCTTCGCCACGGCGGTGTGGGGCATCCCGGCTGAGGGCAAAACGGACGAACAGCTGGCAAACGAAGGCTTGGATGCCCTGCTGGCGTGGATGAAGGAGATAGGCGTGGCTACGGAAATCTCCTCGCTCGGCGTGACCGCAGGGATGCTGGAAGGCATCGCCGATGCCACTTTCATTATGAACGGAGGCTACAAGGTATTTACACGGGAAGATATACTCTCTGTTTTGCGTGAAAGTCTGTAATCGAGTACAACAAGGAAACAGCCAACAGGCATAATCCGGACGAAAAACTCCATTTTTATAAATGGAGTTTTTGTTCAGCTATGTTCATCCTTCCATAAATCTGTAATTCAGGTTATAACATCAGTAATTCGTCTACCAAGGAGAATGTTCATATCCGGTAATTTTGCAACGTGATAAATTATATGATCTATGAAGCCTATAAAACAATGAAATAATCAGGATATGAAAAAATATCTGATAACAGCAATTGCCTTGACCGTTCTATTGCAAGTGCAGGCACAGGAAGCAGACACTACAGGCATAAACCGAAGTTACGCCATCGGAGAAGTGGTCGTGACGGGTACCCGCAATGCAACCGACATCCGACACTTGTCACAGACGGTTTCGGTCGTGAACCGGAACAGGCTGGAGCAGGCGATGCAACCCTCCCTATTGCCCGTGTTGACGGAACAGGTGCCGGGGCTGTTCACCACTTCGCGCGGCGTGATGGGATATGGCGTATCGAACGGCGCGGCAGGCGGCATCTCCTTGCGTGGACTAAGCGGAGGGAATGCCCGCCTGATGGTGCTTATCGACGGACATCCGCAGTATGCCGGAATCTTCGGCCATCCCATCTCCGATGCCTACCAGACACTTTTGGCCGACCGCGTGGAGGTGCTGCGCGGTCCGGCGTCCGTACTCTACGGGTCGAACGCTATGGGCGGCGTAGTGAATATCGTTACCCGCAGGATGCACGAGGACGGCGTGCGGACCGACCTGCATACCGGCTACGGTTCTTACAACACATTGGAAACGGAATTGACCAACCGCATCCGCAAGGGACGTTTTTCAGGTGTCGTCAGCGGTTCGTACAACCGCACGGACGGGCATCGTGCCGACATGAACTTCGAGCAGTATGGCGGCTATGCCGCGCTGGGTTATGAACTGGCCGATACGTGGCGTGTACGGGCCGATGTGAATGCAACGCACTTCAATGCTTCGTACCCCGGTCCGGTATCGGTTCCGCTTTTGGACGGCGACCAGCGCATCACACGGGGGATGGCCTCTTTTGCCGTTGAGAACGAATACGAGAAAACCTCCGGTGGCCTCAGCTTCTTCTACAACTGGGGTGACCATTGGATAAACGACGGATACACGCCCTCCGCCGGAGAAGAACCGCAGGACGACCGGTTCAATTCTTTTGATGACATGATGGGCATCTCGCTGTATCAAAGTGCCCGTTTCTTCAAAGGGAACCGCATCACGGCAGGGTTCGACTGGTTCCGCTACGGCGGCGAAGCGTGGAGCGAGTATGTAAGCGGAGAGCAAGCCGGTACACGCAGGGATTTGGTTGACAAGCATGAGAACGAAGTGGCGGGCTATGTGGACATCCGTCAGGATGTGGGCTCGTGGCTCACCTTCAATGCGGGATTGCGTGTCGATCATCATTCCCGTGTCGGGACGGAATGGGTGCCGCAGGCGGGGCTGGCATTCCACCTGCCTCATGCCATCGAGCTGAAGGCATCCGCCTCGAAGGGATTCCGTTACCCGATTCTCCGCGAGATGTACATGTTCCCGCCGCAGAACCCCGACCTGCAACCCGAATCGATGTGGAACTACGAGATAGCCTTCTCGCAAAGGCTGCTCGACGGACGTTTGTCGTATGGTGTCAATATCTTCTATATCGACGGCAAAAACCTGATTCAGACCCTGCCTAATCCAAGCGGAAGCGGTATGCTGAACCAGAACTCGGGCAAGATAGACAATACGGGCGTCGAAGCGCAGGTTGCCTACCGTTTCAACAGGACTTGGGCTGTGGATGCCAATTACAGCTACCTGCACATGGAGAATCCCGTGATTGCCGCTCCCGAACATAAACTCTATGCCGGAGCTAACTTCTCTAAAGGCCGCTGGAATGTTTCAAGCGGTTTGCAGTATATTGCCGAATTGTACACCACTGTCGGCGAAACGGAGACCACGGAGAATTTCGTGTTGTGGAACCTGCGGGCCTCGTTCCGTGCGGCGAAGTGGCTCGACATCTGGGCGCGGGGCGAGAATCTGCTGGCGCAGCGTTACGAAATCAATGCCGGATATCCGATGCCGAGAGCAACGGTGATGACAGGTATTCATCTGAATTTTTAATCGACAAATTACAGTGTTTTATGAAAAAAGTTATGAGTATGATAATGGCGGCAATGACATTATCGGTTACAGGAACGGGATGCGCGCAGGCACAGGAACCGTCAACCAAAGAGACAACAGGAAATGCCGGACTTCCGAAAGTTTATTTCATCAAGGAAATCAATCCGGAAAACTTGGTGAAGGTGTATGAAGCACTCGGCCGCAAAGCCGAGGGGAAAGTGGCGGTAAAGCTCTCGACCGGCGAGCCGGGCGGGCACAACTTCCTCCAGCCGGCACTCATCGCACCGCTCGTAAAGGAAGTGAACGGTACGATCGTGGAGTGCAACACGGCCTACGGAGGAGGGCGTGCCAATACGGAAGCACATCTGAAGGCTGCCGCCGACCATGGTTTTACGGCGATTGCCAAAGTGGACATCATGGATGCCGACGGGGAGGTTTCGCTGCCGGTAAAGGGAGGCAAGCACCTCAAAGAGGATTTTGTCGGCAAGAATTACTTGAACTATGATTTTACCGTTGTCCTTTCGCACTTCAAAGGCCATGCGATGGGCGGTTTCGGCGGAGCCATCAAGAACATCCCCATCGGCATCGCTTCATCGGGCGGCAAAGCGTGGATTCATTCGGCAGGTACGACTAAAGATGTGGGCAAAGTCTGGGGCAATCTTCCTCCGCAGGATGATTTCCTGGAATCGATGACTGAAGCAGCCAAAGCTATAACGGACCATTGTGGCGATAAAATTCTTTATATCAGCGTGGCCAACAATCTTTCGGTGGACTGCGATTGCGATTCCTCTCCGGAAGATCCCAAGATGGGAGACATCGGCATCCTCGCCTCGCTCGACCCGGTGGCGCTTGACCGTGCTTGTACTGATTTGGTTCGTTCATCCAAAGATCACGGCAAGATACACTTGATAGAACGTATCGACTCGCGTCACGGGATGCACACGCTCGACTATGCCGAACAACTCGGTATGGGAAGCCAGAAATATGAACTGGTTGAAATCAATTAAAGAATGGGAAATTCACGGTTACACGTACATACTCTGTCTCACGTCTATGGCAGATAGTTACATGGCAGTCATAACATTTACGGATGAAGCTGAAAACGAAATTTGTTTTTTTATGTTGGGGATTGCTTTCCCTTATAACAGAAACCGGTTTTTCACAGACAGCCTATGTCGACGAATTATCCTATGGTTCACAATCAAGGAATACAGTACCTATTCCGCCTTCCGAACAGATGTTGCAAACTGTTGTAGCAGAAACATGGTTTGAGGTAACTAAAGAGAATCATTCGCTTGAAGGGGCTATCTTTGACAGCGATGGAAATTTGCTGTTTTGTGACGTAACGGAGCGGTGTGTCTTGCGTTTAACCCCTGATAAACAGCTTTCTGTTGTTGTTCGATTTGAGACACTTTCGCCGGGTGGTCTGGCTTTTCATAAAGACGGACGTCTGTTTATAGCAGCCATTGATATGGATAGAAAAGAGGGTGGCATTTTTGTCCTAAATAAGGACAGTAGTGGGATGCAACCCATCATCAATACCGAAGCCGGGTATATGCCAAACGATTTGGTGTTCGATGCAGCAGGTGGGTTCTACTTTACAGATTTTCGGGGTACTTTGACCGAGCTGAACGGAGGCGTATATTATGTTTCTCCAGATTTTTCGTCAGTAACATCGGTATTGCCACGCCTGTCAATGGCCAACGGTATTGCACTCAGTCCCGATGGTAGGACGCTGTGGGTGACGGAATTTGCACGTAATCTTCTGCACAAGGTTACACTAAAGACAGCAACGGCTTTCTCTCCAGTGGGAACAACCGTTGCTTATCATTTCATAGGTCCTGCACCCGATTCCATGCGTTCGGATACAGATGGAAATGTATATGTGGCTATTTATGGACAGGGACGTGTATTGGTGTTTAGTCCTCATGGCATTCCTGTCGGACAAGTATTGCTGCCGGGACGGGAAAAAGGACATAACCTGTTATCGACCAGTCTGGCTCTCTATCCGGGTACGACAGACCTGTATGCTGTGACATCTGATGGAGAGCGCGGAATGGGAGCCGGAATTTTCCATGCGCGAGTGTTCGGTAAAGGTTTGTCCCCATTTTAGAATAAGATGGTCCTGTAGTTTCAGCTATTGAGATCATAACAGGCAGAAATTTTTGCAATTTATCTGCAAAGGGAACAGTTTCTTTGCCTGAACTTTGCCAATGAAGAAAACAAGAATAAGAACAAAAGGATATGACAAAAAAAGTACTGATTTTATCGTCCAGCCCCCGTCGTGGTGGCAATTCGGACACGCTTTGCGATGAATTCATGCGCGGAGCGGCAGAGAGTGGCAACGAAGTGGAGAAAATCTTTCTCCGAGACAAGACGATACACCCCTGCACGGGATGCAGCGTGTGCAGCCGGGACAAAAAGCCCTGTCCGCAGAAAGATGATGCGGCAGAGATTATCGAAAAGATGCTTGCGGCGGATGTCATCGTAATGGGGACACCGGTCTATTTCTATGCGATAAGCGCGCAAATGAAGACGTTGATAGACCGTTGCTGCGGGCCTTATACCGAGATGAAGAACAAGGATTTCTATTTCATAGCCACGGCAGCCGAGGATGATGACGCCATCATGGGGCGCATCGTCGCCAACTTCATGGGCTTTCTCGACTGTCTGGAAAATCCGACCGTAAAAGGAAGGCTGTTTTGCGGCGGTGTGTGGCATGTGGGAGAAATAAAAGGCAATCCGAAGTTGAATGAAGCCTACGAAATGGGTAAAAGTTGTTAAGTGATATGGACTTACAGCATTTCCAACAGATGATCGCAGCCGGCGAACCATTGAGAGGGGAGGAAATGATTGCCTTCATGCGCGAGCAGAGCGACAACACCCATCGCTTGTTGTTCGACCTGAACAATTCATATCATACACCTGAAGAGATTGTCGCCCTTTTTAGCCGGATTACCGACAGTGAGGTGCACGAATCATTCCGCATGTTTCCTCCGTTTTATACGGATTTCGGAAAGAACATACACGTGGGGAAAAATGTCTTCATCAACTCTTGTTGTCAGTTTCAAGACCAAGGAGGTATATTCATCGGAGACGGTGTATTGATAGGGCACAGTGTGGTGCTGGCTACATTAAATCACGGTCTGGCTCCCGAAGACCGGCAAAACCTGTACCATGCGCCCATCCGGATAGGCAAAGGGGTGTGGATTGGTGCGCACGCTACTATTTTGGCAGGTGTGACTATCGGGGATGATGCCGTCATTGCCGCAGGCGCCGTGGTAAACAAGGATGTACCGGCAGGTGCCGTAGTGGGCGGTGTGCCGGCAAAACATATCCGAAACATTGACAAGGACGAAAAACAATAGCTTATGGAATCAGTCCCAGCAACCAACCATACAGCTATGCCAGTCAAGTTATCCGAGCGACACGTCATACTGGACGTGTTGCGCGGATTGGCTTTGTTAGGCATTACCTTAGCTAATTTTCCGGAGTTCTCGTTATACACCTTCCTTCCGGTTGAAGTGGTGGATGCCATGCCTACGGCCGGAATAGACCGTGTCGTGCATTATCTGCAATACACTTTCATCGACGGTAAATTCTACACGATATTCTCGCTGTTGTTCGGAATCGGTTTCTCCATCATCATCGCCAATGCGATGAAAAGAGGCGCCAACGGATTCCGTATCTTCTACCGGAGAATGTTTGTTCTGTTGTTGGTTGGTTTTCTGCACCTGATGTTCCTTTGGAGCGGTGACATACTGATGTTGTACGCATTGCTGGGCATGTTGCTGCCTTTGTTCCGGGATGCCTCGAACAGAGCCTTGTTACGGTGGGCTTTCGCCTTGCTGGCGATTCCCGTGGCAGTGGATTTTATCGTGGAACTTTACGGTATTTATCCGTCCGCATCGGTAGTGGAACTTCAACAGTTTTATTGTGCCAAATACGGCATTACGGACGAGAACTTTGCCTATTGGTTGCGTGATGCGGAACATTACGGCGGAACATTCGAGTTTCTGGTTCAAGGGGCGTTGGTACGCGTGCAGGAGTTTATTGACGGAAACCGCTATTTCAAGGTCATGGGGTTGTTCCTCTTGGGCTTTTATATCGGACGCAATCGCTTCTATGCCGACTTGGGCAGCCGTAAGACACAACTAAAGCGCATCGCACGTTACGGATTCATCCTCGGTCTGCCATTGTCGTTTCTTTATGCGTGGAGCGCGATGAATGGCCGTCCGTTGGGATTGGGTACACACGCCGTGTTCTATTTTATCAGCGTGTTCCCGTTGGGTTTTGCTTACGTGGCCGCTATCTGCCTTTGTTACCTCAGCCACCCGCATTGGAAAGTTTTCCGTTTCTGTGCAATGTCGGGACGTATGGCGCTTACCGATTATATCGGACAGTCCGTATTCGGGATGCTGCTCTTCTATGGAATAGGCTTCGGCTTCGGAGCCGGTGTGGGGCTGGTTTATGTCATTCTGATTGCCACCGGAGTATGGATTGTGGAGGCATTACTCAGCGGTATATGGCTGCGTTATTTCCAATTCGGACCCTTGGAGTGGATTTGGCGGATGCTGACTTACGGGAAAGTTTTCAAACTCGTTAAAGGACGGAACGAATGAAGATACAGGCAGAGAAAACAGACGGTCTGCTTGCGATGATACGCGACGGGAAACCGATGACATTGGGACAGCAGTTGCGCCTGACCGTGCAACTCAGCGTTCCGGCAGTCATCGCCCAACTCTCTTCCATTGTGATGCAGTATATCGATGCGGCGATGGTGGGAAGTCTCGGTGCCGAAGCGTCGGCCTCTATTGGGCTGGTTTCAACGACCACATGGCTTTTCTGGGGACTTTGCGTGGCTGCCGCTACGGGATTCTCCGTGCAGGTGGCACATAAGATCGGTGCAGGTGATATGCAAGGTGCACGTGCGGTGTTGCGGCAGTCGCTTACGGCCACGCTTGTTTTCAGTCTGTTGCTCGCTGTGCTCGGCATGGTAATCAGCGGTGCATTGCCCGTCTGGTTGGGAGGCGACATTTCCATTCATTATGATGCGTCGCTTTACTTTTGTATCTTCTCGCTCTTTCTGCCTGCCTTGCAGATGAACTTCCTTGCCGGAGGTATATTGCGGTGCAGCGGCAATATGAATGCACCGAGTCTGGCAGGTGTGGCGATGTGCGTATTGGATGTTATCCTGAATTTCTTTCTGATTTTTCCTTCACGCACGTGGTGTGTGGCGGGCATCTCTTTCACGATGCCGGGGGCGGGATTAGGCGTAGGTGGTGCGGCTTTGGGTACGGCCGCAGCCGAAGCGGTAGTTGCCGGTATACTGTTGTGGTACCTTTGGACCCGTTCCGATAAATTGAGGTTAGTTGGAGAACAAGGGAATTTTCGGCCACTGGCAACCACCTTGAAAAAGGCGTTTCGCATCGGTATCCCGATGGGTATAGAACACATCGTCATTTGCGGCGCACAAATCATGACAACCGTTATCGTGGCTCCGTTGGGTGTTTTCGCCATTGCCGCCAATTCGTTTGCTATCACGGCTGAAAGTCTCTGTTATATGCCTGGTTACGGAATTGCCGATGCCGCCACGACACTGGTCGGACAAAGCATCGGAGCCAAACGTTGGAGACTGACCCGCAGTTTTGCCCGCATTACTGTGTTCACGGGAATGGCCGTCATGGGTCTGATGGGTGTACTCATGTATTTGTTCGCGCCCCAGATTATCGGCTTGATGACCCCTGTCGAAGAGATCCGGCAATTGGGCGTGATGGCTCTGCGTATCGAAGCGTTTGCCGAGCCGATGTTTGCGGCGTCTATTGTGGCTTACGGCGTTTTTGTCGGTGCGGCCGATACGCTTGTGCCGTGTATGATGAACTTTTTCAGCATTTGGGCCGTGCGCCTGTCGCTGGCCGCTTTGCTTGCTCCGTCATTGGGATTGAAGGGAGTATGGATTGCCATGTGCGTCGAGTTATGTTTTCGGGGTATGATTTTTCTTGTTCGTCTGAAACGGGAACGTTGGATGAGAAGAATGTGAGACGACTTCCGTAATTGAGGTCATACAATCAGTAATTTATCTACCGTGTCGTTTGTTGCTTCAACCTAATTTTGCAATATGAAAATCATATGAATGACGATTTGAAATAATGCTTGCAAGATATGGAACGAAGGACTTTTTTAAGAAACAGCTTACTGACGGCAGGCGGTGTGTTACTCGGAGGCTCGGCTGTTTTTCGTTTTTTGAAAGAGAACAAACCGGAAGAAGCCCCTATGTCTGCAACGGTAGAAAAGATATGCCAAGGGAGCGGAAAGAATGTGCTTGTGTTGATGAGTGCGGGCACGAGACAAGGAAATACGGATCGTCTGACCGATGCTTATATCAAAGGATTGTCCGAGAAAGGGCATTCCGTGACGAAAGTATATCTGGGCAGTATGCGTATGGCGGGCTGTCGTGGATGTGGAGTTTGTCAGCGTAACGGCAACCGTTGCGCCGTGCAAGACGACATGCAACAACTTTATCCGCTTTTTGCCGCGTGCGATACACTCGTGATGGCCTCGCCGCTCTATTTCTGGACCATCACGGCGAGATTGAAATCTTTCGTCGAACGTCTTTACGCTATATCTGTCGAGGATAAGTATCCGGAAAAGGAAACCGTACTGCTTATGACTGCGGGGGATAACGGCGAGCATACCTTTGACCAGGCATTGGACTACTTTCATATTGTCAGCGGTGTGCTGGGTGGAAAAGAAGCCGGAACTTATCTGGCTGGTGGCTGTACAGGGTGTGAAAATATTGTCCGCCAGATTGCCCCGGAGCATCTTGATAAAGCCTATCAAATGGGATTGGAACTGTAACCTTAAATAGATATAGAAGATATGAACAAATGTATTATTCTCTTGGCCTTGATGTTTATAACACTCACACCCATATTGACTGCATGTGGTACTGACGATGACCCGATAACGGACATTCCTGTCCAGCCGAATCCCGAAGAGCCGGGAGATAACGGCAATTCAGGGAGTGGGAATGATAATGGGAACAATGACAACGGAAATAACGAAGGAGAAAATAATATGAACAGAAGTATGACCATCCGTGTTGGCGGCCATAGTTTCGACGTCACACTTGAGGACAATGCCACGGCACGCGCTTTTGCAGCTCTGCTACCGATGACGGTAACGATGAACGAGTTGAACGGAAATGAGAAATATCATTATCTGTCGGAAAATCTACCCACAGACAGTTACCGGCCGGTGACTATCCGAAACGGGGACCTGATGCTATACGGCTCCAATTGTGTCGTCCTCTTCTATGAAACTTTTGCGTCGTCTTACAGCTATACCCGTATCGGACAACTCGGCAATCCATCCGGATTGGCTTCGGTTCTTGGACAAGGCAATGTGAGCGTCACCTTTGAAATCAATAATAACTGAAAATTAGAACAATATTCCAAATGAAACTGATTAAAGATGCAGAATTCGGGGGAGAACGTCCTTTGTTCGAATCCCATGACCTCCGTCTGGAGAATGTAGTCATCCGTGCCGGCGAGTCGGCCATCAAAGAGTGCAGCAACATCGAAGCGTTTGAATGCCGTTTCGAGGGTAATTATCCTTTCTGGCACGTACACGGCTTCAAAATCGACCGTTGTTATTTCGATGTCGGAGGCCGTTCGGCACTGTGGTATTGCGACCACCTGAAGATGACCGACACTATTATCGATGCGCCGAAGATGTTCCGTGAGATGAGCGAAATCGACATAGAGAACGTAACGATGAACGATGCCGACGAGGTGTTCTGGCGTTGTAACGGCATTCGCGCCAAAAATCTCAAGCTACATGGCGGCACCTATCCGTTCATGTTCAGCAACAACATCTATGTGGACGGGCTGGAGAGCGACAGCAAATACGTTTTCCAGTACGTAAAAAACGTGGAAATCCATAACGCCCGAATCACCACGAAAGATGCTTTCTGGGAGGTGGAGAACGTAACCATTTATGATTCAGAACTTAATGGCGAGTACCTCGGCTGGCACTCGAAGAACCTACGTCTGGTCAACTGCCACATCACCGGCGAACAGCCGCTCTGTTATGCACACGACCTTGTGCTGGAGAACTGCACCTTCGGCCCCGACTGCGACCGCGCCTTCGAATACAGTACGGTGCATGCCACCATCCGGAGCGCAATAGGCGGGGTGAAGAACCCGCGTTCGGGCAGTATTACCGCCGAAAGCTATGGCGAAATTATTCTTGACGAAAATATCAAGGCTCCGGGTGACTGCGAGTTGAGACTTTGGGACGAGCAGACCTGTTTCACCGACTGACGAAACGGATAGGAACAGCCAAGAGAGAGACCGACCGCCGTCCATCATAGCCTACGGAGTGCTTGTGTGGCGGGTACTGGATTTATAAGTTACGTGTAAAAAGATAAGATATGCAATACGATTTCGATACGATTGTCCCACGTCGCGGGACGAACTCATACAAATGGGACACTCCCGAAGAAGAGGGTACGCTGCCCATGTGGGTGGCGGATATGGACTTCCGTACGGCACCGGCCATTGTGGAAGCCTTGCGGAAACGGGTGGAGCACGGCATTTTCGGTTATACCAAAGTGCCCGAAGCCTATTACGATGCGGTAGTCCGCTGGTTCGAGGGCCGTCATCGCTGGCGGATCGATCCCCGGTGGATGATCTACACGAGCGGTGTAGTGCCCGCCCTGTCTGCCATCATCAAGGCACTGACCGAACCGGGCGACAAGGTCATCGTCCAGACGCCGGCATACAACTGTTTTTATTCGTCGATCCGCAACGACGGCTGCGAGTTGTCGGCCAATAATCTCGTTTACCGGGACGGTCGCTACACCATCGACTTCGACGGTCTCGAAGCGAAAGCGGCCGATCCGAAAGCCAAACTCCTGCTGCTGTGCAATCCCCATAATCCGGTCGGGCGGGTATGGACGCCGGGGGAGCTGCGGCGCGTGGGCGACATCTGCCTGCGTCACGGCGTGACGGTCGTGGCGGATGAAATCCACTGCGAGCTGACCTACGAGGGGCACGACTACACGCCGTTCGCCTCGCTGTCCGAGGAGTTCCGGCAACACTCCGTGACCTGCCTCTCGCCCTGCAAGGCGTTCAATCTTGCCGGACTGCAAATCGCCAATATTGTGGCAGCCGACGAGGAGGTGCGCCACCGTATCGACCGCGCCATCAACATCAACGAGGTGTGCGATGTCAATCCGTTCGGCGTCATCGCCACCATTGCCGCTTACAACGAAAGCGGCGCGTGGCTCGATGCCCTGCGGAAGTACCTGCGGGAGAATTACGGATACCTCTGCCGCTTCTTCGCCGAAAAGCTGCCGCAGTATCCCGTGCTGCCGCTCGAAGGGACTTATCTGGTATGGACAGACTGCCGGGCTTCTGGTCTCGGCTCGGATGCCCTCACCCTGCAGTTGCAAGCGGAACAGCACCTGATGGTCAATTCCGGCACGATGTACGGTCCCGGCGGAGAGGGTTTCCTCCGGCTGAACATCGCCTGTCCCCGGACGCTACTTGCCGACGGGCTGGAACGGATGGCCCGTGTACTACCATGAAACGTCTATAAATGACTTGTGCGGGTGGTGTATTTTCGTAGGAACAAATCATTGCATATCTATGGACAGAAGAGATTTTTTGAAATATTCGGCATCGGCTGCGGCAGGCGTTCTGCTGACGCCGCTGGCACAGGCAGGAGAGTTATTCACCAAAAACGAAGATAAAATGAAGATTGTAGTATTGACAGGAAGTCCCCGGCGGAACGGAAACACCAACTATCTGGCAGACCGTTTCATCGCAGGGGCACAGGAAAAGGGACATACCGTCTTCCGTTTCGACTGCGCCGCCCACAAGGTGGCAGGCTGCATGGCGTGCAACCGTTGCGGCATGGACGGGGATTGCGTGTTGAAGGACGATTTCGACCAAGTGCGTCCTCGGCTGATTGAAGCGGACATGGTGGTATTCGTGACTCCGATGTATTACTTCGGGTTCTCGGCGCAGCTGAAAAACGTGATAGACCGCTTCTATGCCATCAACGGCAGGATCAAAGGCGCACCGAAGAAGACGGCATTTCTGATGGCATACGCTAACACAAGCAAAAAGGATGCGGAAGCCATGCTGCTGCACTACCGGACATTGGCCGATTATCTTGGCTGGGAGGACATGGGCACCGTCGTGGCTCCCGGAGTGTGGACGGCAGGTTCCATACGGAATACACGGTACGGTGATGATGCCTACAAACTTGGAAAGAACTTATAACGATTTTTTGAATATGAAAAAGTATCTTTATTTTCTGTTCGCTGCCTTCGTGGCAGTGGGAATGAGCGCCTGCTCACCCGATGATAACGGTTCCGACAACCCGGAAACCGAAATCCCCGATACGCCGGATAATCCCGATGACGGGAATGACCCTGACAATCCCAACAATCCTGACAATCCGAATCCTGGCCCGGAGGGAAAGACCCTTATCGTGTATTACAGTTTTACGAATAATGTGCATACCATCGTCAGCGACTTGCTCACACAGATAGAAGCCGACGTCATAAGAGTGGAACCGGCAGAAGAGGGCATCGACTATGCCGCGAACAATTATGCCACGGGCAGCGCGCTGATTCAGGCAATCCGAAATAACCCGAACGATGCGGCCTCCTATCCCGAAATCAAACCCGTAGAGGTGGACATTGCCGATTACGACCGCATTATCGTGGGCGCTCCCCTTTGGTGGAGCAACATGGCCGCACCCCTGCAAACGTTCCTGTTCCGGTATGGAGGGCAGATGGCAGGCAAAGGCATCGGTTTGATAGTGTCGAGTTCAAGCAGCGGCATCAGCGGCGTGGAGGCAGATGCCCGGCGGCTCATTCCAGATGGAATATTCCTCTCTCCAAGCCTATGGATACGTTCGTCCCAAACCTCAAACTGTCATTCGATGATTGCCGAGTGGCTGAACAAATTGATTGAGTGACCGTAAAGCCTTGCGATGGGCATCAGCTGCAAGGGCCGACGCTCGCGGCCGTTCACTAAGCTGGGTATTCTGCCGATAGCTTTCATGTACCGACATCGGATGTGTTCACGCTTTCGCTGGTTGCATTGCCGATGTGGATACTGTATGAGGTCGGTATTTTAATAATAGACAAAACGTGTAATAAATAATAATGTGGTTGAGGTTCAAAATATTCTTCTGTTATGCAGCCCTACTTCTATTATTGGTTTTTATAATCAGTCTGTTCAGACAGGAGCAAACGAGAAGGAACGGGCTGTATAGGGAGAGCAAGGAAATGTTGTCGGCACACCAGCTGGCAGAAAAGAGTTACGTGAACCTGCTGGACCTGTTTCTAACCGCAGAAACGGCGGTAACCTGGGAGTATGAGAACTGGGAAGAATACGGTCGTAAAAGAAAGAATGTGTGTGACAGTCTCCGCCTGCTAAAAAAATATGTACATTCGCCGGAACAACAAGAGCGCATCGATTCGCTGTGCTTGCTGCTTGAAAACAAGGAACAGCTTCTTTTCACGGCAATGAGGAACCTTCAGGAGTGGCAGAACATAGCCGACGTCGTAGGGGAAAGGATTCCGGTTGTCCTGTCTGAGGTCAGGAAACAATCACAAGGACAGGCTATTCCCCTAAAAACGGAAGTCTCCGATCCGGATGGAACGGTTTCCCGAAAAAGGAATTTCTGGGATATATTCCGACGTAAAGAAAAAAAGTCCGCTTACCTGCAACAAAAAGAACAGATGGAACGGAAGCAGGAACAACAGACCGCCTCCTCCCCGGTTGTGACCGCAAGACGTATGCTGCTCACCTTGAACGACCGGGTCATTGAGGAACAGGAAAGGCGGAAAGCATACCTGTCCGTCCAGATGGACAGCCTGTATGGGAACAATGCGGAACTGAACCGGAAAATGAACGTGCTCGTTACCGAATTCGAGAAGGAAACAAATGCACGGTTCACATCTAAATATGAGGCATTCATACTTGACCGTGACACGTCCTACCGTACCGTGGCCGGTCTTGCACTGGGTGTTTCCCTGCTGACAATCGTGTTCTATGCCATCATACACCGGGACATAAATAGAAAATACCGCTACCAGAAGGAGCTGGAGGCATCCGACAGGAAGAACCGGGAGCTCCTCCAGTCCAAGAAGGACATGATGCTCGCCATCGCCCATGACCTGCGTTCCCCGCTGACAACGATAACCGGTTCCGCCGACCTGTTGCCGGACGAGAAGGACGGGCGGCGTAAGGCGAAGTATGTGGAGAATATCCGTCACGCCTCGGAGTACATGCTCTCCCTGGTGGATACCCTGATGGACTTCTACCTGCTGGATACGGGACAGGCACAGTCATACGAGCGTATCTTCCACCTGGAATCCTTGTTCAAGGAGACAGTGGACAATTACGCCCCGCTTGCGCAGAGGAAGAGCCTGCGCCTCTCTTTCGGTTTCTCCGGCACGGACGTGGTGGTCTGCGGCGACAAGGGCCATCTCCAGCAGATCGTCAACAACCTGCTCTCGAATGCCTTGAAGTTCACCAAGGAAGGGAGCGTCCGGCTGGAGGCGGAGTACAGGAGGGGCGAGCTGCGTCTGTGTGTCCGGGATACGGGGAGCGGCATGGACGAAAAGGACGCGGAGAGGATATTCACCGCTTTCGAGCGGCTGGAGAACGCACGTGGCGTATCCGGTTTCGGTCTCGGCCTTGCCATCTGCTCCAGGCTGGTCTCCCGGATGGGCGGCTCCATCCGTGTGGAAAGCCGGAAAGGGCAAGGCAGCGAATTCATCGTCCTGCTCCCCCTTCCGCCGGCCGACGGGAAATCCCCCTTGGACACGGAAAGAGTTTCCCGGCACCTTCGTATGGATGGGACGCGCGTCCTTGTGCTGGATGACGACCTCCGGCAGCTTGGCATCGTAAGAGAAATGCTGCGCCGCCACCGTGCCCAGTGCGACTGCTGCGGGGACAGCAGCGAGCTCGTCTCCAAACTGAGGGAGAACAGGTACGACGTGCTCCTGATGGATATCCAGATGCCGGAAATGGACGGTTTCGCCGTACTGGAACTACTGCGCCGGTCCAATATCCCGCAGGCGAGGGCCATTCCCGTGATAGCCCTGACCGCCCGTATGGATGACGAGCGGGAATACCTCTCGCATGGCTTCGCAGGCTGCATCCGCAAGCCGTTCGCGACGGAAACCCTGCTGGAAGGCATGGAGAAAGTCCTGACACCCGGAAAGGAAGAGGCCGGACGGCAACCGGACTTCTCGCTCATCCTGCAGGGCGAGGACAAGCCGGATGAGATGCTGGGCATCTTCATCTCGGAGAGCCGGAAAGAGCTCTCCCGGCTGCACGCGGCACTGGAAAGAGGTGACCGGAAAGCCGTCCATGACATTCTGCACAAGAATCTTCCGCTTTGGGAATCCCTGCGGCTGGATTACCCGTTGGAAACATTGAGGCAGACCGCAACCGCGGACCCCGCCTTATGGACGGAAACGGACATGGAAAGGATACGTGAGATAGAGAAAGCGGCGGGCAGGCTGCTCCGCCATGCCATGAACCTGCAAAAGAAGGAAGAATGAAAAAGATACTGATCATAGAAGACGACGTTGTTTTCGGCCGGAGCATCGGCAACTGGCTGAAGAAACAGGGAATGGAATGCCGCCACGTGACGGCACTGGCCCCGGCAAGGAAATCCCTCGCGTCGGAGGAGTTCGACCTCGTCCTTGCCGACCTGCGCCTGCCGGACGGGAACAGCACGGAGCTGCTTCGCTGGATGCACGGGAAATGCCTTGCCGTCCCGTTCCTGATCATGACGAACTACGGACAGGTGGAGAACGCCGTGGAAGCCATGCAGCTGGGCGCCGTGAACTATCTCTGCAAGCCCATACAACCGGACAGGCTGCTGGAGGCCATCGGCCAGGTCTTCAGCCGTCCGAAGCGGGACGGAAACGTGTTCTATCGCGGGGAAAGCTACAAGGCGCAGGAGATGTACCGGCAGATCGGGCTGGTCGCCGCCTCGGACATCTCCGTGCTGATACGCGGGGCATCCGGGACAGGCAAGGAACATATCGCCCGTGAACTGCACGAGCAGAGCCGCCGAAGGAACAAACCGTATGTGACGGTGGACTGCGGCTCTCTTCCGGAAGAACTGGCCGCCTCCGAGTTCTTCGGCCATCGCAAAGGCTCGTTCACCGGTGCCGACAGCGACAAGGCGGGGCTGTTCCACGAAGCCGACGGCGGCACGCTGTTCCTGGACGAGATCGGCAACCTCTCCTACAGGACCCAGATGCTTCTCCTGCGTGCCCTGCAGGAGAAACGCTACCGGCCGGTGGGCTCGACCCGGGAGCGCGGCTTCGACATCCGCCTGATATCCGCCACCAACGAGGACCTGGAGAGTGCCATCGCCGAGGGACGTTTCCGGGAGGACCTGTTCCACCGTCTGAACGAGTTCACCATCCGCGTCCCGACGCTCCCGGAGTGCCCGGAGGACATCCTTCCGCTGGCCCGTTTCCTTCTGGGGCACCTCTCGGAGGAACACCACAAGCGGGTGCAGGGTTTCGACCGGCTGGCGGAGGCGGCCCTGAGACAGTATCCCTGGCCGGGCAACATCCGCGAGCTGAGGAATACCGTCCGCCGCGCCCTTCTGATGACAGGCGGCGACTGGATCACCGCGACCGACCTGCATCTGGATCTGACGTTAAGGCAAGAGGAAACGCCCGGCCTCACGGAGGAGGAGAAAGAGAAACAACTGTTGCTCCGGACGCTTGAACAGGCCGGAAACAACCGGGCGAGGGCCGCCAGGATGCTGGACATCAGCCGGACCACCCTGTATGAGAAATTACGCAAATACGGGATTATCTGACAAAAAAGGGTATTGAAGCAAGGGGGTATGACTTCACGCCCCCCTGATTTTCCTCGCTCCGTGTTGTCTTGCGTGTCCGGATGTTTGTATTTAAACGGTATGCTTTATAAATGAAATAGATATAAAACACCCTGTATGTGAAGAATAATCTGTATTTTTACAATCAGTTTTTTAAAGTAAATGGGTGAAATAAAGAAAATATCTACCGTCCATGATTTCAACGCTCTTCTCGGTGTCGAAGACCGTCATCCGCTTATTAGCGTGATAGACTTTTCGGCATACCCACCACGTCCTCTTTTTCGTGCCTTGTTAGGTGTTTACGGCATCTATATCCGGGAAGACGAGCCGCAGAATGTGGTTTACGGAACAAGTAAATACGACTTTCTCGGTGGTACGCTAATTGCCATCGCACCCGGCCAAATAAGCGGGGCCGAAGACATCGGGCATCCCGTGCAACGAAAGGGATGGGCAATCCTTTTCGATGCGGAGTTACTGCATGGCACGTCGCTCGCACAAAAAATCCGGCAATACACGTTCTTTTCTTACGAAGTGAACGAAGCCCTGCACATGCAGGATTCGGAACGGGAGACAATCGTCGAATGCCTGAAACACATCCGTAAGGAATTGTCCGGACCGCAGGACGAGTATAACCGAACGATTCTGGTCGCCTATATCGAAGTGTTGCTTAATTATTGTATGCGGTTCTACGGACGGCAATTCGCTACGCGCAAGGCTGCAAGCAAAGATATTCTGGCCCGGTTCGAACGGCTGTTGACCGAATATTTCGACAGCGGCGAACAGACCCGGCACGGACTTCCCAACGTGCAGGAATGCGCAGAACGGTTGTCGTTGTCGCCCAATTATTTCGGCGACCTCGTCAAGCGGGAAACAGGGGAAACCCCGCACGAACACATCCAACGTTTTCTGATAGAACGAGTCAAAAAGAGCTTGGCGGAAGGCGGAAAGACAATCAGCGAAATTGCATACGACATGGGATTCAACTATCCCCATCATTTGAGCCGTATGTTCAAGAATGCTACCGGAATGTCCCCGAAAGAATATGTTACGGCACTTAAATTGAAATGAGGGTTTGTCGAAACTCTCATAAACTAAAAATCACCCTCGCTACAACTATCTGTAGAGAGGATGATTTCAATAAAAGAGGAATTTTGACTCCTTCGTTTCGTCAGTTCTGCAAATGCGCCCGGAAAAAGGACGCGAGTTTTCCGACGGCTTTGCCCATATCGACATCATAGAGCGATATGTGGGTTGCCCCCTCCACCACGAACAGCTCCTTTTCATGGGTCGATAGTTCGACGGCCTTTTCGCCCATCCAGCGGGAACCGGCCTTGCTCCCGACGACAACCAGCAAAGGTTGTGTCAGATAATCGGGTATCAAGGCAAAAGAGTTGAATGCCAACCGGTCGGCAAAGCCTTTGAACAGACAAAGGTTATCGGAGTTGGGATGCCCACCGCGTGAAGTGCGGTAATAGTCATGCGCCTCCACGAAATCCGGGTGCAGCCCGTCAGTTACCGTTTCAGGTACATAGTTCACCAATTTCGGAGCTTCGCCATTTGCTTCTGCTGTACGGGCTTCTGCTATCTGTTCCATCATTTTGAGTTGGGATTCCAGCGTATTGCCGCCCGTCCATCCCTGTCGGGTCGAAAGCCCCGCATCGACAGGGCTGACACCTGCAACGACCTTAATCCGTTTTTCTGTCAATGCGGCGTTGATGACATAACCTCCTCCGGCACAGATTCCCATTGCCCCGATACGGCTACGGTCGATGTAAGGCAGCGTGGTCAGAAAATCGACTGCACATTTCACGTCTTCCACTCGGTTGTAGGGGCTGTCCAGACGTCTGGGTTCCCCCTCGCTTTCGCCCTGATGGGAGGCATCGAAAGCAATAGCGACAAAGCCCTCTCCGGCCATACGTTCGGCATACCTGCCTGCTGTCTGCTCTTTCACGCCACCGCCCGGATGAACGACAATAATCGCCGCATATTTCGATTCGTGACTGAAACTTTCGGGCAGGTATAATTCACCCGCCATTGTCCACGGGCCGTTCTTGAATTTCACTTGTTCTTTCATAACTTCTTCTTGTGTGTTTTGTGCCTGCGACGCGAGGGAGATTCCCAACATACAGAGGTAGGCTGTTATATTTTTCAGATAGTTCATCGTAATGCGTTTTTGAAAAAATCGGTCATTTTCTTCAAAGCCATGTTTATATATTTCGGATTATCGTAGAGATCGAAATGCCCGGCTCCCTCGATTACGTACAGTTCTCTCGGTCCGTTCGACAATTCGACGGCCCGCTCGCTTTGCCACAACGATCCGGCCTTGCTTCCCGCCACGACCAACAGCGGGCGGTCAAGCAGTTCAGGGATGAACTCGTAGGCATCGAACGTGATTCGGTTGGCCATGCCTACGAACCGGAACTTGTTGGGCGAATTGGGATGCAGGGCACGGGCCGGATTCCGGTAATAGTCATTTGCTTCGACCATATCGGGATAGGTATGCCCGTCTATTTCATCGGTTTCCGGCACATAATGGACATAACGTACCTCCGCTCCGTTCACTTCTGCCGTGCGTTGCTCGGCGATTTCATCGAGGCGGCGCTTCACATCCCCGATACTCCGCTTTCCGTCCCATCCCTGCCGGGTCGTAGCTCCCGGATTAGTGCAGCAGATACCGCAAACGGCTTTAATGCGCCGGTCGGTCAGCGCGGCGAAGATGGCATAGCCCGCTCCTGCGCAGGAGCCGATAGCACCGATACGTGCCCGATCCACATAAGGCAAGGTAGTCAGGTAGTCCACGGCGCATTTCACATCCTCGCTCCGTTCATAAGGATTGTCCCACAGACGGGGTTCTCCCTCGCTTTCGCCTTGGTGGGAGGCATCGAACGTCAGGACGACAAATCCCGCTTTTGCCATACCTTCGGCGTAGAGTTTCGAGGTCTGCTCTTTTACGCCTCCTCCGGGGTGGCATACGGCAAGTGCGGCATACCGTTTCGTCTCGTCGAAATTATCCGGCAGGAACAGGCATCCCGCCATGTTCCAGTTCCAATTTCTGAACATCACTCTCTTTTCCATTGTTTTTTACTTGTTATTTACTTCTATATAATCCTCCTCGCTTACCGCTTCCAGCCATGTATCCTTGTTCTTGTCTGGATTGGGGATGACCGATACGTGGCTGAACTCGCAGTCTATCGCCGCTCCGTGCCAGTGTACCACGCCCGGACGAATGTTCACGACATCTCCGGCCGACAAAGCCTGCGCGGACTGTCCTTTCTCCTGATACCAGCCCCGGCCTGCCGTGCAGAGCAGAATCTGCGTGCCGGTATGCACGTGCCAGCGGGTTCGTGCTCCGGCTTTGAATGTTACATTGGATGCTTGGCAGGGGGTATCGCTGTCGGCTGAAACGAGCCGTTGGTTGAAGACCTCACCCGTAAAGTAATTCGCCGTCGAGATACGACCACGGGGAAATACGTCGTCGATAGGTTCCGGCATCGGGTATTTCCGCTCGAAAGCGGCACTCAACACCTGATCTGCCCGCCATGCTTCACGTGTGCCTACTTTATTCTTCAACGTATGGACGATTTGCCATACCTGCCCGTTGGTCAGTCCGGCATTAGCCGCATAACGCAGGTGCGATTTGATCTGTCCTGCCGTCCCGTCGAGAGCCGACAAGGCAGAGAGCGTGGCGATTTCACGGCTCGCCTCGTCTAAATTGTCCCTTCCGAAAAGGTCGCCGAACAGATGGGCTTTCAGGCAGTAGTCGATAGCGGGGGCAAATGACATGATACCACCCTCGACCGGATGTCCCGACAGACGGGTTTGTACCTCTGTTCCTAATTCCAACGTGCTCTTGTCGCTCGGCATCGGCGTCGCTTCCGCCCCTTCCGTATCCGTGATTCCTTTCGCACTCCGCTCATCGAGAACACTATTGAAGGTTGTGAGGGCGTTCAGACTGCGAGGGAAGCCCGTATAGGCGTAAAGATGGGTTAGAATTTCTTTAATCTCACTGATTGTCAGCCCGGCATCCAACCCCTCTGCAAGAGCTTCCCGCAGATGTTCCGTATCTCCTTTGGCTGTCAGCGCGGCGATAGGAACTATCGCCTGCTGCTTCTTACTCAATGTTTCCATTCCTTGTGCGTTCGTTTGTGCGATACCGCCTATGACAAACATGGCGGACACCGCAAGTCCTAAAATTCGAGTTTTAAGTTTCATAGCTTTTTTCATTGTTTATTTACTCGATACCGAGCCACTCCGAGAGCAGTTCCTCCAGATTATTCGGAATGTTATAGGATATTCTCAATCCGTCGGCTACCGAAGATTCTGGGCAAAGACGTGCGATATTCGCTCGTGCATCTTCGATACCGACTGCCATACTGGTACAGAACGTGCGGATAGTCTTCCCCGCAAAATCGTACTCTTCGAGAAACGTGCGGATAGCCATCGGTTCGCAATACCGCCATATCGGGAATCCGATATAGACAATTTCATATTCATCCATGTTCTCCACGTGCGTTGTCAGGGCGGGACGTGCATCGGCCTCGTATTCCTGCAAGGCGATTTCGGAACACTCCGTGTGCGATACGGGGTAGTCTCGTTCGGGGATGATCTCGAAAAGATCGCCGCTCGTCAATCGGGCCAGCTCCATTGCCACGGTCTGCGTGTTACGTGCCTTATTTGTGGCTCCCGATACGGCATCCGTACCGCCCGGCACATGATTTGCCCGCGAGAAATAAGCAACCAAGACTTTGCGTTCTTCCGAGCCCGATGAATCCGGTGTGTCCGGATTCCCCGGTTGTTCCTGCCTCTGGGGTTCCGTTTCATCCCCGCCGCAGGCCACGGAAAACGGCAGTACGAATACAGCCAAGAAGATCGAGAAAAAAATAGTCCGTTTCATATTATTCCGCTTTTTCAAACCGAACATCAACATCTCCGATACCATTGAAGATTTCGACTCCCGAATCCACCCGTCCGATGGATTGCATCTGGAAATGTTCTCCGTTCTGTTTATACATGATTACAAAACTGTGCATGGGCGGATAATAGACGATTTCGCCCACTTCATATCCCCTTGAACGGGCATTGTCCGTCGGCAGGGCTTCCGGGAAACGATAACACATCTCCCGTCCGTACAAATCCATCATCGGCAGCGTAACCGGCATTTTTTCCACAAATGCCCGTGTCGTTACGTTATCTTCCAGCGTTGCGGTCAGCGTCCGACCGTTTACCGTAATTTTCATTTTCGTTACCATATCATTATCATTGTCTGAATTATCGTTATCATCTTCGTTTTCTGCCAAAGCTATCGTTACACTGATATTTTGTCCCAATGAACGCACCGTTTCTATATCGCTCGTAACAGCCCCGACAATTACCAGATTGCCGGTCGATGAAGAGTTTGCTTCGTCGCTGTGGAATATCACGAAATCATCGCCGGCCGTCCAGAATGCCAGATCGCCGTCGTGCCAGCCGTATTGCACGTCGGTTTCGTCATACGCCAACGCGGGAGATATGCCGCCGCAGTAGTCGTGCGCTCCGCGATTGAGTGTTACCGTTATGGGAAGACGGGAAAGCAGGTCGAGGGCTGTACGGTTATCGTTCAGATAGCCTTCGAGTACCGTTTCGCCAACGGTCAATGTAATAGCCGTTCTGTTGGTAGTAGAACTGTCATCATCATCCCCACCGGGATTTTGGGGAGTTTCCGGAATGACCGGATCGTTTTCAGAAGTGTCCGATTCACAAGCCGACAGCGAAAGTGTCATGCACATCGCCATCATCATGGTCGTTAAAATTTTCATATCCGTTACTTTTTTAATCGTTCATACTCTAATTCATTGTAGAGAGTATCGCTGCAACTTTCTCTGTTGCAAAAGTAGCGGATACCGAGGTCTCCATTTCAACGCAAAATATCGGTTTTTATACCAATTTCTACGATAGAATTATAACACGAATAACCCGACTTCGGATGGCGATTGTGCCAATCCTAACTTCTTGATAAAAAATATTTATTAAGCGACCATTCTGGGCGCACTCGCATAGATTTGTGCCGTGCGGATGCTGCGGTGGCCCAACATCTTCGAGCGCGTTTCGATAGGTACGTCGTTCAACAAGCAGACCGTCGTGGCATAGGTATGGCGGTCGTTACTGCCACATTACGTTTTTCTCGATGCCGCATCTCTTCGCTATGACTGTTTATAACCTTCTTGTTCCAATCCGTTCCCATTCTTGTTTTTATCCTTATCTCTGCAACCATATAATGAATTGAGAATCATTTATCAAAGACTACAATATGGATATTCGACCCTTATGTGGCAGACTTGGTCTTGAGGTCTGTGAGGCAGAACGCCAAAAACGGATGTGGCAAATGGGACTTGCCCAGGCCATGCGCAAACCTCCCCTTGCTGGCAGTATTCCCCAAATCATCCGGACAGTACTGATTGAACCCGTTGTAAAGGAACTTTGCCGGAAGACCGGAAAAGATGTCCGTTATCAGCATTACGGCCTTGAAGGATATTTCCGCCTGCTTCTAAGAGGGAAACCGTTTGCCGTCATCTCTCTTCCCAATCCCGGCAATGGACGGGCATTCGTCAAATTCCTGGATGCCTGCGGCAGACAATGCAACCCGATGAAAGAGCTTCACAATACGGACGTGCTCGTCTCCTTCCTCCGGGAAACAGCGGGATAGCCCGAAGTACAAGGGGCTTACAGAAAGTGTACACTTTCCTTACAGACAGTGTAAGGGAGGTGTACGCTTTTTGTTTACACCCTTGTACGTCCCGTTTTTTCTATCTTCCTGAACATCCGCCATTTGTATGGTTCAAACAGGCGTATCCTTCTTCGGTGGCATGGCATTCGTCCTTGTGTTCCTGAATTTGAACCTAAAAACAATCTCATGGAAACATCAATGACAGACCGTCTTCTCGACTGCTTCGCGAAAGTCGTCCGGGAAAAGAAAGAACTTACAGAATCAGAATTATCATCCGCCTATACGGAATTCATGAACCGCCTGCAATCGATAACCGACGGCGGGCTGCCCGTCATCGTGAAGCTGAGGCAGCTGCGCCGCCTGGAACTGGAGCTGGAAACCTACCGGCATGGGGCGTATCCCGCCCTTGAGGGGCTGACGGACATCTACCTGACGAAAGCCGCCGCCCTTGTCAGGATGGAGAGAGACCTGTTCCATTTCATGGCGGACCATCCCGAGCTCCAGGCCGTGCCACCGCCTGCCGGTGAAAAGACAAGGAACCATCCCGCCCTTCATTGGAAAGGCTCCCGGGTGAACCTGATGGAACTGATCGCCTCGCTGGATTATTCCGCTCTGGTGACGGACGGACAGGGAAACCGCCAGTCCTTTGCCGCCCTGGTCGCGGCATTCGAAACCCTTTTCAATGTCACCCTGCCCAAGCCCTACGACTTGCGTGCCGATCTCGCCCGGAGGAAAAAGAACCTCTCCGTCCTGCTTCCCAAACTCCGGGAAACCTACGAGAAAAACATCGTGAACTGCGGGATTGACCGGCGTTGAAACGGCGGTGAGACACCCCTGTCAGTAAAAGTCATCCCCTGTCAGGGATAGTCACCCCATGCCGTTTGGCGCATAACGGAATTCTCACTTATTTTGCTCCCGAAAAAATAACCGTAAAGAAACAGAAGAACCCATGGCAAGAATCAAGCAGACACAGAAAACGCAGGATGCGTCTTCCTTCCAGCCCTGAAGAGGCGGGCGGAAGCCGAAGGACGCCTCCGAGCTCCATTCCTATTATTACGGGTTCCGCCTGGATGAAAGGCAGAACATCGAGTTCGAGAGGCTCTACGCGAACTCCGGGGCGAAGACCAAATCCCAGTTCATCCTGTCGGCCATTTTCGGCAGGCCCCTGAAAGTGGTGAAAATAGACAAGGCGGCCACGGATTTCTACATCCGGCTTACGAACCTGCAGAGCGACTACCGCCGTGTAGGGGTGAACTACAACCAGGTGGCCAAGGCCGTTCACAGCGGGGAGTTGACCGGGAAGAAAGCCCTCGCCCTGCTTTACAAGCTGGAACAGCTGACCGTGGAATACATCTCGCTGAACAAGGAAATCATCCGTCTGACCAAGGAATTCGAGCGATGGTTGCAAAGATAACATCCGGCGTGTCCGTCTACGGGGCGCTCTATTACAACCAGGAGAAAGTGGACAAGGGCAAGGCCCGGACGCTGGCATGGAACCGTGTCATGGAACGTCCCGACGGCACGGTCGGCATCCCGGAATGCATGCGCAGCTTCGAGGCCTACCTTGCCGCCAACCGACGGACGGAAAAACCGATGATCCACCTCTCGCTCAATCCCCATCCCGACGACAGGCTCTCCGACGGACAACTGGAAGCCATCGGACGGGAATACATGGAAAAACTGGGTTACGGCGACCAGCCTTACATCATTTTCCGGCACGAGGACAACGCCCGTCCCCACATCCATATCGTCTCCCTGCGCATAGACGAGCAGGGCAGAAAGATCAGGGATTACAAGGAATGGGAACGTTCCATGAAAATCTGCCGGGAGCTTGAGCAGAAATACGGACTGGTTCCGTCAATGAAGGAGGAGCGCAAGGTTTCCAGTGCCATGACACCGGTGGACTACCGCAAAGGTGACCTGAAACACCAGATCGCAAACGTGGTCAGACCGGCCCTGCAGGATTACCGTTTCCGCTCGTTCAAGGAATTCAAGGCCCTGCTCGGGCTGTTCAACGTGACGGTGGAGGAAGTACGCAAGAGCATTGACGGCAAGATATGCCATGGGCTGGTCTATGCGGCACTCGACGAAAAAGGCAGACGTTGCGGCGTAGGCATCAAGTCCAGCGACATCGGCAGGAGCGTCGGTTACGAAGCCCTGGGAAAGAGATGCGCCCGAAGCAAGGCGTGGATGAAGAAACATCCCGTACCGGAAAGGACGAAGGAAGCCATCCGGGAAGCCATGCGGCAGGATACCCGGCAGGGATTCCTCCGGCTACTGGCCGGAAGAGGCATCGTCCCCATACTTTGGGAAAACGAAAAAGGCGTGATTTACGGGGTAACCTACATCGACCACGACTCGAAGACGGTCTTCAAGGGTTCGGCCCTTGGCAGGGAGTTCTCCGCGTCCGTCCTGAACAGGCTGTACGGCACGCCGCTTCCCGCGACGGCTTCCCATGAGGATACCTCCTTGAAAGAGGAAACCGCAAGAGGGGAAACCGGGCTTACGGAAGGGCTGTTGGATATCCTCTCGACGGAATCCCGTCCCTATCCGGGCGAGGAAACCGCGGAGGGCATCTACGGGAAGAAGAAAAAGAAACGGAAACGCCGCGGCCCGCATGTCGGCTAAAAGGGTTTCCAAAAGGATGAAACATAAGCAAAGTATCACCCATAAAACAAGGAAAACATGTCACAAGAAGATGCCAGGGGACTGGGCAAGACCATCGACTTCATGCGCGCGGTCAGCCTCCTGTTCCTCGTGATGAACATTTATTATTTCTGCTATCCGTTCTTTCACCATCTGGGGTGTACCAACGGCATAGTGGACAAGATCCTTGTGAACCTGCAGCGGGACACGGGGCTGTTCACCCATTCGCTGGTGACCAAGTCCTTCTGCCTGATGTTCCTTTTCTTCTCCTCGATGGGAGCCAGGGGACGCAGACAGATGGAGATGTCCTGGCGGCGTATCGGCTGTTTCCTGACGGCCGGCCTGTCCCTTTATTTCGGCAGCGAGTTGCTGCTCGTCTCAGGGTGGGACATCCGGCCCACCACGCTGCTGTACGTGTCCGCTGTCACCGCCGGTTATATCTGTCTCCTGACCGCCGGCATGTGGATCGGCCGTCTGTTGAAGAACCAGCTGATGGACGACGTGTTCAACGAGGAAAACGAGTCCTTCATGCAGGAGACCCGGCTGATGGTCAGCGAGTATTCGGTGAACCTTCCGACCCGTTTCTATTACAGGAAGAAATGGCATGACGGCTGGATAAACGTGGTGAACCCGTTCCGCGCGACCCTCGTGCTGGGTACGCCGGGCTCGGGCAAGAGTTACGCCGTCATCAACAATTACATACGCCAGCAGATCGCCAAAGGCTTCGCCTGCTACATTTACGACTTCAAGTATCCGGACCTGAGTACCATAGCTTACAACCAGCTACTCAAGAACAGGGACAAGTATGACGGCAACGTGCAGTTCTATGTGATCAACTTCGATGATCCGCGCCGCAGCCACCGCTGTAACCCGATCAATCCGGCCTTCATGTCGGATATCGCGGACGCTTACGAATCGGCGTATGTCATCATGCTGAACCTGAACAAAAGTTGGATACAGAAACAGGGTGATTTCTTCGTGGAATCCCCGATCATCCTGCTGGCCGCCATCATCTGGTACCTCAAGATTTTCGAGGACGGGAAATACTGCACCTTCCCGCATGCCATCGAGCTGCTGAACAAGCCCTATTCGGACGTGTTCACCATACTGACCTCGTACAGGGAGCTCGAGAACTACCTCTCGCCCTTCATGGACGCATGGAAGGGTGGGGCGATGGAGCAGCTCCAGGGCCAGATAGCGAGCGCGAAGATACCGCTCTCGCGCATGATCAGCCCCTCGCTCTACTGGATCATGAGCGGGGACGACTTCACGCTGGACATCAACAACCCGGAGGAACCCAAGGTGCTGTGTGTGGGCAACAACCCCGACCGGCAGAACATCTATTCGGCGGCCCTGGGGCTGTATAACGCCCGCATCGTCAAGCTGGTCAATCGGAAGAGAAAGCTGAAGAGCTCCATCCTGGTGGACGAGGTCCCGACCATCTATTTCCGGGGCCTTGACACGCTGATCGCCACGGCGCGGAGCAACAAGGTGGCGGTCTGCCTGGGAGCGCAGGACTTCAGCCAGCTGGTACGCGACTACGGTGAGAAAGAGGCGCGCGTGATCCAGAACACCATCGGCAACATCTTTGCCGGGCAGGTGGTCGGGGAAACGGCGAAAAACCTTTCCGAGCGTTTCGGCAAGGTGCTCCAGCAACGCAAATCGGTCAACATGACGAAAGAGGACACTTCCACCAACATCAGTACCCAACTGGACTCCCTGATACCTGCCTCCAAGATATCCAACCTCTCACAGGGGATGTTCGTGGGAAGCGTATCGGACAATTTCGGGGAAACCATCAGGCAGAAGATCTTCCATGCCCGTATCGTGGTGGACAATGCCAAGGTGGAAGCCGAAACGAAGGCTTACAAACCGATACCCGTCATCACGGACTTCACGGACGGGGACGGCAAGGACCATATGCAGGAGGAGATCGAGCGCAACTACTACCGCATCAAGGAAGAGGTGGGCGATATCATCCGGCGCGAGCTCCTGCGCATAGAGAACGATCCGAAGCTGCAGCACCTGCTGGAGACGGACGAGGAATAACATATATATATTAAGGAATAGGATTGCTTCAGGCAATCCTACATTTGATAACCGTTTAATTTTAGTTTTATGACCGAGAAAAAGAAAAACAACAATCCCATGGGAAAACCCTGTTTCCCGTGGGTGGGCGGAAAGAGAAGGCTGCTTCCCGTCCTGACCGGGTCATTGCCGGGTAATTTTTCCGAAATGGAAACGTATGTGGAACCTTTCGTTGGCGGCGGCGCGCTGTTCTTCTGACTGAGGCAGGCCCATCCGCACATCCGCTGCGTGATCAACGACTCCAACGAGAGCCTGGTGAACGTGTACCGCATCATCCAGAACTCCCACGAGGAGCTGATCAGGACGCTGGACGGCATTCAGAGGGAATACCATGCCCTGAGGGAACACGCGGACAGAAGGGCGTACTTCATGGAAAGGCGCACATTCTTCAACGAGGGGAATCCGGACGATGTCACCCGCGCCGCCCTGTTCATCTTCTTCATGCGTACCTGCTACAACGGCATCTATTCGGTGAACCGCAGCGGCAAGCTCTCCGTGACGTTCGGCGCGGGCAACCGTGCGAGAATACTGGAAGAAGAGCTGCTCTGCCTGAACCATAAGCTGCTGCGGGGAGTCGTCATCCTGGACGGGGATTACCGGCAGACCGGTAAATACGCGGGCGGGAAGACCTTCTTCTACTTCGATCCTCCCTACAAGCCGGTCAACGAGGCGGGCGGCTATACTTCCTACATGCCCGACGATTTCGACGACAACGACCAGATCCGGCTGGCCGAATTCTGCAGGGAGATAGGGGATGCCGGCAGCAAATGAATGCTCTCCAACTCCGATCCTCGCGAGAAGGATCCGACCAATACCTTCTTCGACGACCTGTACGACGGCTTCCACATCCAGCGGCTGAGCATCTTCCGCTCGGTCTGCTCCATCGCCGAGAAACGGAAACCGGTCAACGAGCTGTTGATAAGGAACTATTAATGCGGGGCAAGGCTGTCAAAATATAGCCCCACTTACTATGTGTTTCTTTTTGGACACGGATTTTCATGGGAAATACAAAGAAAATCCATGAATTTCCATGCCAAAAAGAAACCGCCAAGTGTGTTTTGATACATTTTTTCTCAACAGGAATAATCACTCACTGCCACCGCCTAACGAGCGGTAAAGGTTGACGACCCCTTGTATCTCGTCGAAACGGTCCGAAGCCACATCCAGTTCCGCCTGTAACAATGTCTGGCGCGCCGTCAACACCTCAAGGTAATTCTGCGAACTGTATTTCATCAGCAATTCCGCACTACGCACTGCCGATGTCAGGGCGGCAACCTGCTGTTCGCCAAGTTTCAGCCTTCCTCTTGCTGTCTGCCATTGCACCAATGCGTTATTCACTTCCGTACCGGCATCGAGCAGGCTTTGGCGGAAAGAGAGTAACGCCTCTTCCTGCTGTGCCTTGGCTACTTTCAGATTAGCGATGTTTTGTCCCCGGTTGAAAAGGGGCTGTATGAGCGAACCGACAGCCGAAAACAGCCATTGGCCGGGATTGGTGATTGTGGCACCCGCCGCATTGGTCCACCCGGCAGAACCCGAAAGCGTAATCGACGGGAAGAATGCAGACCGGGCACGGTTGGTCACATAGAACGCCGCCGCCAACGCCGCCTCGCTCTGCCGCACATCCGGACGGCGTTGCAGGAGCTGCAACGGTAGCCCCACTAAAAGCGTGTCGGGAAAAGACTGGCCGGAAAGCGTCGAACGTGCGATGTCGCCCGGAACAGCTCCTAATAATGATGATAAGGAGTTTTCCAACTCGATAATCTGCCGTTCGAGCGAAAGCAGCGAGGCATCCACCGACAGTTTCCCCGCTTCGGTCTGTGCCACAGCCATATCAGTGGTCTGTCCTGCCCTTTTCAGGGCTTTCATTACACGCAAGTTCTCATTCCAGTTTCCGGCCGTGCGGCGGCTGATGTCAAGTTGTTCATCCAACATCAGCAAAGTATAATAATTGTTGGCAATGGTCGCTATCAACTCGGTTTGCACAGCCTGACGGTAGGCTTCGCTCTGTTCCAGTACAGCACGGGCCTCCCGCTTGGCGTTAGTCAGTTTGCCAAAAATATCAATTTCCCAACTTGCCGAAACCGCCAGATCGTAGGTCTTGGTTGTCTTTCCATGTTCCGCCTTGCTCATTGTCCCCTGAGGAGTAAGGTTGACGGACGGCAAATATGAAAGGCGTGCCGACTTGAGAAGCGCCTCGGCCTCTTCCACACGCAGGCGGGCAATGCCCAAATCAGAATTGTTGCAAAGTCCGGTCTCTATAAGTTTTTGCAGTTGAGGGTCTGTGAACAGCTCTTTCCACGAAAGGTCGGCAATGGACGCGGCACTGTCGGCAGGCGGCACCTGCCGGCGGTAGAGGCTATCCACAACCGCCACGTCAGGTCGTTTGTAGGGTCGGTAGACCGAGCATCCGCCCAGCACCACCGACAAGCATATACATATAATTATTTTCTTCATTGTACAAATATATTCTTGTTTATTGTTCTCTTTCTTTCAAATCCGGCAACCGGCGTTCAGGCATAAAGCGTTCCTGCAAATACTGGAACACGATAAAAAGCACGGGCACAATAAAAAGCAACGCGACCGTACCAATCAGCATGCCGCCGACCGTACCCACACCGATAGAGATATTGCCATTGGCTCCCACACCCGAAGCGAACATCAGCGGAAGCATGCCGAAAATCATCGTCAGCGAGGTCATCAGAATCGGACGCAGACGGACTTGGGCGGCAGACACCGCTGCCTGAGAAATGCTCATGCCCTGACGACGGCGTTCCGAGGCATATTCCGTAAGCAGGATTGCCGTTTTGGCAAGAAGTCCTATCAACATCAACAAACCGATTTGCAGATAGATGTTATTCTCCAGACCGAATATCTTGGCAAAAAGGAAACTTCCGGCAAGACCGAACGGCACGGAAAGGATAACTGCAATCGGAACAAAAAGACTCTCATAAAGGGCACATAGAATCAAGTATATGAATACCACACAGATGATGAAGATAACGGTGGTGGAACTGCCTGTCGAAGCCTCTTCGCGCGACATACCGCCGAACTCGTAACCGTAACCGGCCGGAAGCGTTTCCGCCGCCACTTCACGCAGTGCCTCGATGGCCTGTCCGGTGCTGTAACCGTCGGCCGGGATGCCGTTCACACTGATGGCGGAGAATAGGTTGAAGCGGGAAAGTGTCTCGGCTCCATATACACGTGTGAGCTTCAGGTATTGTCCCACAGGACTCATCTCGCCCTCATCGTTCCGTACAAACATATTGTTCAGCGCTTCCGTATCCAAACGGTATTCGGGAGAAGCCTGCACCATCACACGATACAGTTTGGAGAAGCGGTTCATGTTGGAGGCATAATTGCCTCCGATGTAGCCGGACAACACGGAAAGCACATCGGATGGAGAAATGCCGTTACGCTTGCAACGGGAAGCGTTCACCTCCACTAAATATTGCGGGAACTTAGTGTCAAACGAAGTTGTGGCACGCGCAATTTCAGGACGGGCATTCAGCTTGTCAATCATCTGCCGGGTTATGGACAGTAAATCTTCTATTTTTCCTCCTTTTTGGTCTTGTACATATATCTCAAAACCACTGTTCACACCATATCCCGGAATCATAGGTGGAGCAAAAACCATAATTTCGGCTGAAGCGATGTCGGCTGTACGGCGGTAGATTTCAGATATTACAGAATTAATGTCATCCCCTTCTTCCGTCCGTTCACTCCAATCCTGAAGACGGACAATGAACATACCATTGGCTGCTCCCTGCCCGCTGATCATGGCGTTACCCGTAACCTTGGAAAACATGCGGATTTGAGGAATGTCCTTGATGCGGCGGTCAATCTCGTCCATCACAAGCTGTGTTTCCGCCAAGTTGCTTCCGGGTGAAGTACGCACATCGATAAAGACCGTACCCATGTCTTCCTGCGGTACAAGTCCCGTCTTGGTCGTTTTCATCAGGAAAAAGAGTCCGGCACCGGCCACTACCAACAGTACACCGGCGAGCCATTTACGTTTGAGCATGAAAAACACGCCACCTTTATATTTCATCACCACGCGATGGAAAGCCGTATCGAAAGCGACGTGGAAACGTGAGGAGAAACTCATCTTTTCCCCGCTGCCGGTATCCGCGTGCGGGGTCATGATAAGCGCGCAAAGAGCCGGACTGAGGGTCATGGCATTGAGCAGGGAAATACCTACCGCCACAGCCATCGTAAGACCGAACTGGGTATAGAACGTACCGGTCGTACCACCCATGAAAGACACAGGAATGAATACCGCCATGAAGACGAACGTGGTGGTTACCAAAGCGGAAGTTATATTCCCCATGGCATCGATCGTGGCAAGATAAGGAGACTTATAACCCTCATCGAATTTTGCCTGCACCGCCTCTACGACGACTATCGCATCATCCACCACCGTACCTATCACCAGCACCAAAGCGAAAAGGGTCAACATATTCAGGCTGAAACCTGCCACAGCCAAAAATGCAAAAGTACCTATCAGGGAAACGATGATTGAAACGGCAGGTATAAACGTGGAACGGAAACTCTGCAAGAATACATATACCACCAGAATAACAAGGACTATGGCCTCGATAAGAGTCTTGATTACATTTTTGATAGACGCGTCAAGAAAGTCCTTCGTGCTCATCAGGTCGGCTATCTCCATACCCTTGGGAAGGGTTTCCCGAATGTCCTCCACCACCTTATCGATTTCCTCGATAATTTCATTGGCATTTGAACCGGATGTCTGGGCAATCATACAGTTAGACCCCGGATGCCCGTTCACCTCGCCGATATAAGTGTAAGTGCTCGACCCCAACTCAATAGTGGCGACATCCTTCAACTTCAGCTCTTCACCGCCGGGAAGGGATTTGATAACCATATTCTCGTAATCCTGCTCAAATTCGTAACGTCCACGGTATTTGAGCACGTATTGGAATGTGTTTTCCGATTCAGCACCTAAAGTACCGGTCGGGGCTTCCAGGTTCTGTTCGTCAAGAACTGCCGTGATGTCGCCCGGAACAAGGCCGTAGCGTGCCATCTTACCCGGGTCGAGCCAAATACGCAATGAGTAGTCCGAACCCATCACGTTCACCTCACCAACGCCGGCTATACGCGCCAAACGGGGCTCGATATTGATTTTCAGATAATTGTTCAGAAATTTCTCGTCAAACGAATCGTCCGGGCTGTACAGGGCCAGCGCTTTGATGTTACTGGTCTGGCGTTTACGCACCGTAACACCGCTTCGTGTAACTTCAGCCGGAAGCAAGCCTTGTGCAGAAGCAATACGGTTCTGCACATTCACCGTCGCCATGTCCGGGTCTGTCCCCTGCCGGAAATAGATACGGATATTCGCCATCCCGGCATTGGTGGCAGACGAGGTCATATACATCATGTTCTCCACACCGTTGAGGGCCTCTTCCAAAGGCACCACAACACTCTTCTGCACAGTCTCGGCATTGGCACCCGTGTAGTTGGCCTGCACGCTTACCGTAGGCGGGGCTATTTCGGGAAACTGTTCAACAGGCAGCTGAACAAGGCTGATAATACCCAATATAAGAATGAGGACGGAAATTACACCCGCCAGAATGGGTCTGTCAATAAAAGTCCTTATTTTCATGGTACAGCTTATTCATTAGTGGTCGTGTGAGTATCTATTTCGGTTCCCTCGCGTACAAGACCGGCACCTTCGGCAACAATTACATCGCCAGGAAGCAGACCGGACTCCACAATGTATTCCGTCCCGTCATTCAGACGGAACACTTCGACGGGAGTTGACTTGGCTTTGCCGTCAACCACCTTATATACGAAAACGCGGTTCTGCAATTCATAAGTGGCAGCCTGCGGGATGACAATCACGCTGTCACGGTGTGAAGGGACGAACACCGTGGCGCTGCCACCGTTACGGAGCAATCTCTCCGGGTTGGCGAACTCCGCACGCAGGCTCACCGCACCCGTACCCTCATCCACGGTTCCGCTCACCGCATTGATTTTTCCGGAATGGGAATAAGCCTTGCCGTTACTCAAAGCCAGTTCCACATCGGGCATCCCGTCCATCGCTTTCTGAAGCGAGCCATATTGCTGTACCAAATCCAATATCTGGTTCTCGTTCATCGAAAAATAGGCATAGACGTTCTCGTCATCGGAGACAGTCACCAACGGCTCTGCAATATTGCTGCCCACAAGAGCACCCACACGATAAGGAATCATGCTGGCAACCCCGTCGACAGGACTTTTCACCTCTGTATAGGACAGGTTGTTACGGGCATTGGTCTCCTCCGCCCGGGCTTGGGCAAGGCCGGCTTGGGCTTCCGCAAGAGAATTACGGGCAGTCTGGAGGTCGAATTCGGAAACCACATTCTCCCGGAACAGCTCCTCTTTGCTCTCTGCCGTAAGCCGGGCAGTAGCCAGACGGGATTCCGCGCTCTTTACGTTGGCAATTGCCGTTTCAAGCGCAGCCTTATAAGGCACTTGGTCTATGATGAACAGCACTTGTCCCTTCTTTACCACGTCCCCCTCGTTCAAACGGATCTCGGTAATGATGCCATCCACCTGCGGACGTATCTCAACATACTGCCGCCCCCGCAGACTGGCCGCATATCCGTTTTTCAGTGTCCGGTCGGAAAATTCCACACGAAGCGTTTTGTACTTGGCACCCGGTTCTTGCCGCTGTTTGGAACTGCATGAAGATAGTAGTGCCGCAACTGATAATAAAATGAAGAATCCTTTCATTATTTCTGTTTGCTTATTTATTGTTATTGAATGAAAAATTAGCTTCCTGCAACAGTTGCGGCAAATCTATAAAGATTTTGTATTCATTCTAAGATGTGTTGACGAACAGCCGAAAAGTGTTGACGAACGACAGTAACCCGGCATTTGAAGAATGAATACAAAGAACTATATTTGCAGGAACAATTAAAAAGGCCAAATACGATGTTTCTGAAAGGAATAAAGAAAAAAATAGGGGGAAGAGCTGAAAATGCCGTTACATATCCCCAAATAACCCTCTACGTAGACCTGCTCTTTTGCCTGGTCATACTGCCCCTCACCATAATGCTTGTTCCGATAGACAAATGGTTTGTAAGCCAACCCGCTTTTGCAGTGGCAATGGTCATATACCTTTATTTGCTCTATTTTGTGTACCGCAAAGTGAACATCCCGTCACTGTTCATGCGAAAAAGGTATGGACGGATTATCATGACAGTCATCATGCTCCTGTGTATAACCGAACTGATGACCCATTTTCCCTTGCCGGAGAATCCACACTCCAAACTGCCGCTGGATTTCCGCCGCCACCTACATTCCCAAAGCATCTGGTTCCTTTTCCTCATCATATCCGGTTTTGGGCTGGCAACAGAACTCACCTTTGAACTTTTCCGCCAGATGTTCGCCCGTCAGGAAATGGAAGCGGAGAAGAACCGCGCAGAACTGGCCATGTACAAAGCGCAGATAAATCCCCATTTTCTTTTCAACACGCTTAATACCCTGTACGGGCTGGTCATAGCCAAATCCGACCAGACCGAATCCGCCTTTGTCAAATTCTCCAATATCCTCAAGTATATGTACCATAATGCTTCTGTCGAAAAAATAGATGTAAAAAGCGAAATTGAATATATCCGCCAGTATGTCGAGTTACAGCAATTACGCCTCAACCATCACACCAAGGTCATATTCGAGAGCCGCACAGACCAAGAATACGTAACGATTCCCCCCATGATTCTGATTACCTTTGTCGAGAACGCGTTCAAGTACGGGACGTCTTCTTCCGAAGACTGCACCGTGCTCATACGCATTACCGTGGAAGACGGCACGCTGTTTTTCCAGACATGTAACGCCATAATGAGAGAAAAAGAAACGGATGCCCCTTCCATAGGGATAGAAAACTGCCGAAAGCGGCTGAGGCTGCTCTATCCGGAACGCTTCACACTGCTTACGGAAAAGAATGAGAGCAAACGGGAATTCAGAACAAAATTAACCATACAGCTTGCATGAGAAAGATTAAGTGCATAGCCATAGATGATGAACCCATCGCGCTGCTTGTCATCAAACAGTTTTGCGAAAGAAAGGGAGGTATGGAAATCACCACTTTCTGTGATCCCCGCATCGGACTGGAAGAAATCAAACGGACAAAACCGGATCTGGTATTTCTTGACATTGAAATGAACGGACTCAATGGTCTGGATGTTGCAAAAGCCTTACCGGCGGAATGTACCCTCATCTTCACCACCGCACACGCCCGGTATGCACTTGACGGTTTCAATCTGGACGCTGTGGACTTCCTGCACAAACCCATCGCCTATGAACGTTTTGAAAAGGCCGTGAAGAAAGCCATATATATAAAAGGACTTACGGAACCACAGCATGAATTCCTACAAGAAACGATTGTCGTAAAGCAGGAGTACAACACTATACCCGTACCCGTATCCGATATATTTTACATTGAAGCAATGGAGAATTATAGCAGAATATTCCGGATCTGCGGAGAAAACATCATTTCCAGACTCAATATAAAAACCCTCCATGAAATGCTACCGGAAAACCGGTTTCTAAGGGTACACCGCTCTTTTCTGATTCCGGTAAACAGGGTCAGCCGGTTCTCCAAGCATGAAATCCATCTCCAAGGGCTTGAAAGGAGTATTCCCATAGGGAGAAGTTATGCCAAGGACATTTATGAGATATTGACACAGAAACGGAAAACAATCGCGTATTGACGAGGTTGTGCCAAAGTTTTGACACATTCAACCTCGCCCTGTCATATACCCGTCCTGCTATTTCACGCCAAGACAGCCTACCTTCTTATTTTTCACCCGCTTTCCCGTTTCAACTCCGCATGCGTTTCCTCCGTTTTTTTCAGACGGTGCTGCAGGAACTCGTTCAGATCCTTGTGCGGCAGGTAGTGCACCGCCTTGTCCGTCACGCTCTCGCACCGCCGCCTGATCTCCTCCGTCGCTTTCCGGCCCGCACCATCGTTGTCCAGGAAACAGCAGACATGCCCGTAACCTTCCAGCACGTCCAACGCCCCGGCCAGGTTGCCGACCGAATTGAGTACCACGCAATCCGGCACCGGCTGTCCCTGCTTGAGCGCAAGGTAAGAGAGGTAATCCATGAACCCCTCGAACACCAGTACCGTCGATCTCTCATTCTTATCCGTTGAATGCCTGACATGCGAGATATCCTTTGGGGAGGTAGAACCCTTGAAATAAGGATTACGTATCTCCATGCCGCCTTTCCGGTTCCTGAACCCGATCCCGAAATACCATCTGCCTCGCATGCGGTAATGCACCTCCAGGCACTCCCTTGCAGCGATGCCGGAAGGAATCCCCCTTTGGGCCAGATAATCCAGCAGCACCGTATTACGGAGCGGCGAGACACGGAGCTCCTCGAATGCCGGAGGCGTGGCGACCGCCTTCCGGGGTACCGCGGCGGGCGTGAACACGGGGAAGTGTCCCTCTATGCCCTTCAATACGGAGGATATGTCGCGCGTCCCGTACAACCTTTGCGCCAGGTCGATGATGCTGCCTCCCGTCCCCTCGCCGAAGTCGATTCACAGGTTTCTGGAAAGGCTGACCTTGAATGAGGGGGTACGCTCCTCGCGGAAAGGCGAGCGGTACCACAAACTGTCCCCCTGTTCCTTTACGGGGGAGAATCCCATCCGTCGGAGGTAATCCTCCAACGGAATCCTTTTCGCTTCTTCAATGTTCATGACTCGTCGTGTATTTGATAATGGTAAGAATTTAGAATAGCCGTCCGAACCATTTTACCGGATCCAACGGCCGGCCATTTTTTTGCAGTTCGAAATGCAGGTGGTTGCCGGTGGACGTCCCCGTGCTGCCGACCAGCCCGATGCGTTGCCCGATGCGGACCGTTCCGCCTTTCCTTACAAGGATCCGGCTCATGTGCGCGTACAGGGTCGAGTATCCATCCTCATGGCGGATACGGACGAACCATCCGTAGCTACGGCTGTAACCGGCCTCCGACACTTTCCCGTTTCCTGCGGCGTATACCGGCTCGCCATACGGGGCGGCCAGGTCCACTCCCTTATGGAACATCCTCCGTCCCTTAAGGGGATGCGTCCTGCTCCCGAACCCGGAGGAGACCCGGTAGCGGGTACGCCTGCCGTCAAGGGGAAACAGGACCGGGTAATCCGTCAGGACGGCGACCGCCTGCCGCAGCCCTCATCCCTCCGCCCGTTTCCCCGCTCCCGGGACACGTCCGTTTAACATTTCTCCACTGCCTTCCGGCCTTTCCTTTCCGCCATCCAGGCAAGCGGAAAGCGACAAAAGGTGACAATACATGACTATTAATGACAACTTTCTCATAATCAGTTTATTTAATGGCGAAGATAGTAATTTTACCTCCCGAAACGATTCACTCACTTTTAAATTTAACAGTTATGCAAGAAGTACAACCGGCTGCGCAAGGCAGCGAAAACGCCACTCAGGAACAGGGTTACCTGATGGCTTACGACAAGAGGGAGCAGAAAGCGAAAGGTGTCAAGGGCATCGCGGCAAACGGGGAGTTGGAGACGCTCGAGGCCAACGAGCGGAACAAGGGGCAGTTCATCCGCGTGGACCGCTTCGGGAACTTCTTCACCAACTTCGGGAAGAACTTCCTATACCAGTACAACAACCCCACACGCTTCTCCCTCTACCGGATGGAGGAAAGCTGCCCGGTGGAACAGGCGGCGAAAAAGATCGAGGATGCCCAGCAGCCCCAGAACGAGTCCCTGCGGCGCGAGCTCTTCAAGAACAACCGCATCTATAACAACCATTTCTTCAACGAGCGCGAGATCAACTGGGAGCAGGCCGCGCGTTACGGGCTTACCCCGGACGTGCTCAGGCAGACGGGCGACATGGAAAAGCTGTTGCAGGGCAGACAGTCCGGCATAGCCTACGACATCTCCATGAACACCGAGCTGGGACGTCAGAAAGGGGATGCCAAGCTCTCGCTCTTCCGCGACGAGGACGGGGCGGTCAAGTTCGACCTGCACTTCATCCGCCAGGCGCCGAAAGTCGGGCAGGAATACCGGGGCTACAAACTGGAGGAAGACGTGCTGGAGGCATTGAACCGTACCGGCAACGCGGGCAGGCTCGTCAACCTGGTCACGGATTACCGCACCAGGGAGATGAAGCCCTGCTACCTCTCCAAAGACCCGATAACCAACGAGATGTTCTTCTTCCCGGCAGACCAGGCGCGCCACCCGCGCAAGATAAAGGACTATGCGCTGAGCGACAAGGAGTATGCCGACTACGCCGCCGGAAAAGAGGTTCCCATCGAGTTCAGGTCCTCCAACGGGAAGGTGTACCAGACCTCCATCCAGATGAGCGCGGCCGAGCGCGGTACGGAATTCCTGTGGGAAAGAAGCACGAAGAAGCCGGAAAAAAGACAGGCGCAGGAACAGGCAGCCGGTCTTAAGGAGGCGGCCGGGAAACCGGCCAGACGAACCAGACAGTCCGTGACCCCCAAAATGTAATCTGCCATGGCACCTGCAAAAGAAAACCTCAAGCAGCTGGAAGAGCTGCTGGCCGGGGAAGGCGAAGGCAGCCTCCTTGTCTGCTACGAGACGGGCAGGGACAAGCCCCATGCCGCCTCTTCCTACCAGCTTTATCCTGTCCATCCGGGCCAGGACGGCATGACCTACCAGTTCCTCAGCCTCCTGCATGTCGGGGTGGAAACCGCCCGGATATCGGCATTCATCCCTGATACCCGTATGGAGGTCTACCGCTTCCCCCGCATGTCCGCCCTTCCTCCCTTCTTCCGGGATACCCCTGTCAAGGAGTATATCACCGGCGGGCTGCTTCCCCATATCAGGGAGAACGGGCTGAAGCCGGTGGTAAGCGTCAACCTGCGCGACATGGCCTTCACACGCTCCGAGGGGCTGCCGGTGGAGCCGGGCGGCGTTCTCCGCCTCGATGCCGGGCAGATCGACCGTCTCACGGAGTTCCGCCGGCTACAGGACGAGCTGGCCGCAAGGTACAAATATATCCCCCGGTACAAACTACCTCTGCGCGTCATCGAGACCCCAAAAGGCGTGCTGGTGTTCAGCGGCGGCGATATCGGACGGAAAGGGATTGACAGCTTCTACAAATTCCTGCTGGGCAACTATTTCTCCATTCATATGGAATCCGGTCCTGTCAGGCAATACCGGGTGGATTCCCCTTCCGCGAGGCTGTACGGGCTCACCGACCTCTCCTGCCGGAAAGAGGCGGGAACAAACAGGTACACGTTCGACCCTTTCGACGCGTACGCCGGTATCGGGGCGTCGGAAAAGAAAGGATGGACGCTGGAGTTCGCCACGGACATGGAGCCCTCCGATACGGAATACCGCCGCCTGGAGGATTTCTCCGGCTGCCGTCCGGAAGGGAACAACAGGGACATCTGCCGGCTGCTCGCCCTACGGAGGCATTTCGACAGGGACATCATCCTCGATCCGGCTTTCGCCTACCATTTTCAGTTCAAGAAATTCGTCAGGAGGATGGATGATTGCGTAAACGGCCTTTCCACAGGGGACAGCATGGGAAAAATACTGGACGAGGTACGGGAAAAGTCGGACCGTATCCTGAGAACGGATTTCAGGGTACGGGGGTACGGTACTTCAGACCGGCAAAAGGGGAACAGGCCCGGAAAGGCCAAAAAGAACAGCAACCGTAAACAACTAAAACGATAATACGATGGACAACAGATCATCTTCCGATCCTTATTTCAATCCGCAGCAGCCCGGCACGGTCTGTATCGCCATAGACAGGTACGGCCATTACCTGCCGTCTTCGGAAAATGCCCTGCGTTTCCTGCAGCAAGGCGACGTGGAAACCGGAGTAAGGCGGTTCCTGGACGACAACGTGAAGGCCTCCGCCCTCTGCACATACGTGCCGGACGTGACGCTGCTCGTCTTCCGCTTCCAAAGCATGAAGAACGTGCCGCCACCCGGGCCGGGACAGACGGCCGACCGTTACATACGCGACACGCTCCTCCCTTTCCTTGCCTCGGAAAACCGGTTGCCGGTAAAGGAAATCACCCTTGCCGACGCGGTATATTCCACCCTGACCAGAGGAACGCCGGACTGCTCCGCGCTGAAAAGGTACCTCATGCAGGAGAGCGGCTATGTCGAATTCCTCCAGGAACAGCGCGAAAGGAAAAACATCTACCGCCTGCAGCCGGAATACGTGCTGCCCCTTACGGTAGTAAAGAACGGTTTCGGTTACCTGCTCTTTTCCGGCAACAAGGTCGGCAGGGAAGGATTCAAGGCCTGCATCCAGCATGTGGCGGACCATTACTTCGACCCGCACTACGACATGGGCCGGCTGGACATCTATGAATGCCCCGTCCTGGACGGGAAGCTGCCGCCCCATATCGACACGGCATACGCCCCTTACCGCCACTTCCCGGTAAACGGGTTCGATTTTTCCCCTCACCGCCATGTCGCCCCGTCCGCCCTGCCGGAGGGATTCACGGAAGGGCGGACTCCCCTCTACAGCCATCCGCTGCATCCCGACGCGGAGAGCTTCGGCAGTTTCATCTCACGCTTCAAGGATGACGAGAGGACACGGACGACCGTAAGCCGTGAGAACTACGACATCTACCGGCTGCTGACCGTCATGCGCAACGGTTACATGAACGTCCATGAGAAGCCGTTCACGTACTTCGACACCCTGCTGCCGGTGGCAAGGAAGCTGGAACAGGTCACGCAGGTGAAAACCGCCGCCGCGTTCAACGCGGACGATTTCAGGATCTATTCCTCGGTCATCAGCCGCCAGGCAGAAGCCATCCTGCAAAGGGACTTCGACGTGAGGGGGCACCGTTCCATCGTAAACGAGCTGGATGACGGGGATCTTACCTTCACGGTGGGCCGCGTCAAGCTGAACTCCGTCCAAAGGGCGGTGCTTGCCGACGGGCACGCGATGCACCTGCCGGAGAATGACTCCCCGGAAAACCGCAGCCGGTTGTACTGCATGGCCGACAAGTTCGAAAACCGGCTGGTAACATCGGCAAGGCCGTTCTTCGGCGTGCGGACATACCGGATGACAGATGACGGGCTGATCCGTCCGGTTGAGCCGGAACCGGACGGGAAAGCGAGGAAAAGAGAAATAAAATCCAAAAGTAACAAACCCAAGATATAGCCATGATCAGAAAAAAGAGAGCCGGAACCGGAATGCGGATTGTCGGGAACGGTATCCCTTCCCGGAACTATACGGCCGTGGAGACAGCCCGGGGATTCCTCTTCTTCACCCATACGGAAGAAGGCAGGAGAAGCCTTCAGGAATCTCTTCAGGGAATGGCCGATGCTTATTTCGACCCGTCATTCGACCTGGGTCCGGTATGTGTCCATGAGGCGGAAGGCGTACTCCATGACCTTTCCCCGGTCAATCCGGAGAAAATGTCCCTTGCGGCATATCCCTACGCGCGAAAGCCAGAGGATTTCCGGACGGATGTCCGTTACATGAACGGGATGGAACCGACAGCGGAGGATTTCCGCGGCTTCTGCCGCAATACCGGCTGTTCGGCCAGCCTGCGTAACAGAAATATCACCGATACCCTGGAGGCTTTGGAACGTTACGACAGGTATCTGGAAGCACTCCGGCGCATGCCGGAAGCGGTCCCCCATGAAGGGGACGGAACCCGTGAGACCAGGCTGCAACTACAGAGACTGATGGACTCCGCCTACGATGTCCGGGGACACCGCACGGCAGGAAGGATACTGGATGATCCCGCCCCTACGGTCAATGTGGAAGGGGTGCGGCTGTCCGCCTCCCACCGGAACATTCTTAAGGCCGGCCTCGGATTGTACCTGCCATGCAAAGCCGGGACCGACCCCGCTCATGCGTATGCATGGGTGGACCGAAATACGGACCGCATCGTCTTTGGCAACTGTCCGCCCGGGGACCGTGAAACCGTCGGGCTCAAACGGGATACGGAAAAGAGGACGCATGGTTCTCCAGAAAGTACAAAAAAGAAGACGGGACCCCGTCCCAAAATGTAAAACAAGGAAAAACGATATGGAAAAAGAAACCGATTTAAGACAGAGCGGACCGGTCGTCCTTTTCAACGTGGACAGGCGGGACAGGCTGGTGGACTATGCCGTGTGCCACAGTGACCATGAATGCGGCGATTATCTGCTCCGACAGGCGGAGCTGGCCCTTGGCGGGGCGTATGTCCCCAATGAATCCGTATTCTGCCTGGCAGAGGCGGAACGGACAGACAACGGTCTTCCGGAACTGCTGGACGACTATATCCGAAAAGGCGATATCCGGGAGTTGCCCTCGTTTGACCTGCGCAGCCTCACGTTCATCCATGAGACCACGGAAGGCGGCCTTCCGGAAGGAATGTGGGCCATACTGGAAAAAACGGAACAGCTGCTGGATGATCCGGATACCAGAAAAGCATTGGAAGCGTACCACGGTTACCATGAAAGAAGGGAGAATTCCATGCCTGAGCGTACCGTCTCCGCCGTCCGCACGGACAAGGGCGTGCTCCTGTTCGACGACTCTGGCCGTGGGCTGCAATGTCTGGAGAGTTACCTGCAGTACCATGCGGACCGGTATTTCTCCCCCGAACTCCACGGGCTGGAGAAACTGGAGACATACCATTTCAGCACATCCGATAAGGGCATATCGGATACGGCCGGAAGGTGCGCCACCATGTTCACTCCGCAGGGCCGGCATGAGTTCGTCCCCCAAAAGGCGCATTATCTGCCCGATTCCCTTGTCGCCGGCCTCCGTCCGTCAGCCGTCTGTCCCATGCACGCGGACGGGGAGGCGTTCTGGCGGTTTGTCAAGACCTTCGGCCTGCATGCCACGGACGAGGCGAACGAAATCGCCGCCCTGACCGGAATCCGCGCCAGGGGGCTGTCGGATCCCGGACAGCTGGAGAAGGTATCCGTCCACCGGGCCGGGTTCCACAGCCTGTATGAACGCCGGAAGGCCTGTCTGGAAAGAAATGACCCCATGATGTACAAGGCTCTCGGGCAGGCCTCCAGGGACATGGCGGAGAGAATCCTCAGAACGGAATACAAGGTGCGGGAACACGTGCCTCCCATACAGGGAAAAGGACTTAAGCCCGCGTCTGAACCACTTGCCGGTAAAAAGGCAATAAACAGACGGAAGAAAGTAAACGGAACCCCTAAAAGACGGATATAGCATGGCATGGTTGGAATGGCTGAGACGGCCCGGGAAGGAAAAGCTCGGGAACCTCTATCTGGAACTGCGTCCGGACAACCGGATAAAATCCTTCATGGTAACCCGGCACAGGCCGCAGGGCGCGGATTCCTTCATGGCATTCATCGATTATACCGCCGGGAAGGCCATAAAGGAAGGGAACAGGGCGGTTCCGGACAACCTGCTGCTGGCCTTCTACGGGGTGCCGGAAAGGCTACTTCCCCCGGCAGAAGAACTGCTGGAGAAACGACCGGAGGAGATTTGCAGGTACGTGCTCAAATGCGGTGGGGTAACCGAAGGAAACTCAGTCCCGCTCAGACGGGCCGTCTACCTGCGGGCGCACGGGAGGGAGATAAACCGTACCGGCCTCAAAGAGATGGAACATTCGCCCGGTTACCGGAACTACGAGGCCTATGAAGCCGCCATGGAAAGGCTCTCGGAAGGGAAAAAGGCCTCTTTCCGCCTTACCTTCGTGAAGACGGAACGGGGTGTGAGGGTGTTCAATGACGGCCTACAAGGTCCGGAGCGTATGCGCGGGCTGTTGCAGGACATGGCAGACCGCTTCTATTCCCCCGCATGGGAAGGACTGGGGACGCTTTCCGTGTACCGGATCGAGACGTCTTCCCGGAGGTTACTGGAGATGTCGCAGGATAACGGACGGGATTTCCCCGCCTCGCAGCCCCCACTGGAGATCCTGTCCGGCTATCTTCCGACGGCCTCTTTCGACATGTCGCCCACGGCAGACAACCTGGAGCGTTTCATAAGGGCCAACTCCCTGGCACTCTCCGGGAACAACCGGGAGATCATTACCTTGCAGGATATCGCCCGAAGGGGATACATCCAACTGTATACGGACGAGACGTTCCGTCACAGGAAAGAGTTCGCCGGTATCGAGAAGGAATTCCGTACGCTCGCAAGAGAGGGGGAACTGTACCGGGATCTCCCTTATGAGGACAGGATGCACAATCTTCGGGAAAAGTCCAGGGCCGTCGCGGAGTTCCTCCTGAAAAGGGAAGGAATCCGCCGGGAGATGCCCGCCGTGACCTTGAAGACGGACAAGTATGCGGAAAGGATACGGGGCATAGCGGAAAGTCCGGAGAAGAAGACGGCCTCTCCGGCTACCGGTGAAAAGAAAAAGCGGCCGGCCCGCAAACAGAAGGGCGCGGCTTCCAGACAAGTGAAACCTCAATTATAAACCGCAATGGAAACAACAGATTCATTCACTCCCGAGGACCTGATCGATGCCGGAAGACGCACCATCGACCGCAAGGCGCTGCAGAAGACCATAAGGGACATGTTCTCATACCGGAACCCGTTACGGCAATTCATGGAGGGTTACCGTTTCAATGTCATCCGCTGGAGGGCCGCCAACCTGAAGGAACCTTCCATATGGAAGCGTGCCGGCCTGTTCTTCAATACCAGGGGACTCCCGGGTATCCTCCGTGACAATTTCCGGCAGAACCGCGCGGACCTGCTCGCCCGCTGGGAAAGGAACGTCATAAACGACATCAACCGCTCGCTGATCCGGCTGGGCGGCATACCGCTCTCCTCCAAGCCCCGCGACCTTTCCCGGCAGCTGAAGGACATATCCCGGAAAATATACCGGATGACCACTTATGACCGCTGCCCGAGCCTGCTTCAGGAGAGCCTGCTGCTGTCCACCTACGAGTATATATTCGCTTCGCCGCATGAGAGGAAATTTGGCAACCTGTGTCCCGATGAGATCTGCGGGATGCTCCGCCAGAACGGCGTCCCGCAGGAAAGCCTCTGCTACCAGGACTACGGGAGCATACTCGCCGGAAGGGAGACGGTCCTTTACGAGTTCACCTCTGACGGAAAAGCCACCCTGTATCTCAAGCCGATGGACCATGTGAGGCTGGAGATGACCTCCAAAGGGTATGACATGGTCCCCGTGGGGTTTCCTCCCGCCCGGACTGTCCCTTCCCCCACGGAAAGCGTGGAGAATGCGCCGCGGCTTTCCGAGAAAATCGGGAAGATAAGGAAACCACGGAGCGGAAAGAAACCCGCCAAGGGAGCCGGGAAATCGAGGAAAGGTCCAAAAATAGGATAATCCATAAACAACATATAATAACCTGACAATAAAAATATAAAAAAATGAAAGTCGTGATTTGTGAAAAGCCCATCGTGGCTAAAAGACTGGCCCGCGTATTGGGCGCGGACAAGATGGAAGACGGGTACCTCACCGGAAACGGATACGCCGTCACATGAACGTTCGGCCACCTGCTGGCCCCGGCCTCCCCATTTTCCTGTATAGAAGGGCCTCTCACAAGGGAGATGCTCCCCCTTGCCCTTCCGTCCGGACTCACCGTCCGCCAGACAAGGACGGAGGACGGTTTCCGGGATGACCCCGTAGCCGTCAGGCAGCTGGAGATCATCCGCGGGCTGCTGCGGGAAGCGGACGGGGCGATTACGGCAACCGATACCTCCCGTGAGGGGCAGCTGGTCGCCCGCAACCTTTATGGCTATCTGGGCTTCAAGGGGAAAACCGAACGCCTGTGGCTTCCCTCGCTGACGGACAAGGCGATCCGCGAGGCGTTCTGCGACCTCAGACCGGACAGTCTCTATGAAGGCCTGTATCTGGCAGGCAGGGCACGGCGGGAAGCCGACCGGATCATCGGATACAACGCGAGCCTCGCGCTCGGCATGGCCGCCGGAAAAAAGAACCATTCGCTCGGACGGGTACAGACACCGGTGCTCGCCCTCATCTCGCGCCGTTACCTGGAAAACAGGGATTTTACCGCCGTACCCTATTACCGGCTGGAGCTGTCGGTCCTCAAGGAAGGCAAAGAGCTTGTTTTCACCTGCCCGGAAAAATACACGCGACGGGAAGATGCTGTCGCCGCCCGGAACCGGATCCCGGCATCGCGTGTGGCCACGATAATACAGGTGGAGAGAAAGGGGACGGTGGAGGAACCGCCGCTCCTGTATGACCTGGCCTCCTTGCAGAGGGAGGCGAACCTCCGGACGGGCCTGACGGCCGGACAGACGGCATCCATTCTGCAAAGGCTGTACGAGGAAGGATACATCTCGTACCCGCGCACCTCCTGCCGCCATATCCGGGAGGACATGCTGGAGAAGATGCCGGCACTGCTCTCCCTTCTGAAAGACAATCCGCGCCTTGCACGCCATGCGGAAGCACTGGAAGGCAAGGCTCTGTCCACCCATGCCGCCGATGACGGTAAGGTGAGCGGACATCATGCCATCATCATAACGGAAAGCGTGCCCGGCAAACTGCCGCTTGACGAGCAGATTATCTACTGGATGATCGCCGGCAGGATGCTGGAGGCATTTTCCGATGCCTGTACCGGGGAGGAGGTGAACGTCAGCCTCGAATGCGGGGGAATCCGGTTCGGGGCCGGATACCGCCGGAGGGTGCATGCCGGCTGGAAAAGCGTTTATGGCGAGGCTGGGAAAGAAGAGGACATCGTGTTCCCCTCCTGGGAACCGGACGAGGTGCTGCCGGTAACGGACATATCCGTCCGAAGCGTGGAAACCTCCCCCGAGCCACTCTTTACGGAAGCCTCGCTGCTGTCCGAGATGGAAAACCGCGGACTCGGCACGCCCTCTACCCGGGCCGGTGTCATCGAACTGCTCATCGCACGCCGGTATGTCGAGAGGCGGGGATGCAATCTGCTGCCGACCCCCAAAGGGCTGGAGGTGTATGAAACAGTTAAGGACAAGCTGATCGCCGCCCCGGACATGACCGCCCGGTGGGAAAAGGACCTGCAGGAGATTGAACGGGGAGGACTGGACGCGGACGTGTTCATCCAAAAGATTGAAGAATACGTGCGGCAGATCGTGGAGGAGCTCTCGGAGGTCCGGTTCGAGCATCCCGAGCCGCCCCGCCACCGCTGTCCCAAATGCGGCATGGAAACGCTGACCCTTCACCGGAAGGTGGCCCGGTGTAGTGACCCGGACTGCGCGTTCCTGCTTTTCAGGATGTTCAACTGAAGGGAGCTGACCGACGAAGAGATGCTCTGCCTGCTGGAAGGAAAGAAGACGGATTTCCTGTCTTTTGTCAGCAGGAAGGGAAGACCCTATGAGGCCTCCCTTAAGATGGACGAGAATTATAAGATAGAGATGACATTCAGGGACAATCCGGCAGAAGGATAGTCATCCGCCCGGAACCCGCCTGTAATGCAGACGGCAGACATCCCCTCGGAAACACCGTGTCCCGACCAGTTTCCATGTGGAAGGGTCGGGACTTCCCTCAAACAGGCGGGAACCTTCCCCCTGGAAACAGGGCAGGATATACAGCACCAGCTCGTCAGCCATGCGAAAACGGAGCAGGCTGTCCGTAAGGGGAAGCGTTTCCGGGGTGGCCTCCGCAAGATATACGCCGGAGTGTCCGCGTTTCCATTCCGTAAGGGATATGAAGGAAACTTCAGGATCAAGACGGGACAAGGCATCCTCCCGGATACGGGTGATGCCGTATTTTTCGGGATGTCCCCACAAATCGGGGAATGTCGTCCTGTGGGCAAGATAGCCGTCAAGGGTAATGAAAGCCAGAATCTGAACCGTTGCCATATGGGTATTCAATTTTCTTGTTTCGTAATGGTTCCGGAAAAGGCCATAAAAAGAGCGTGGCCTTACGCGACTTCAAGACGTGGCTCTGGTAAACCAAGAATAAGAGCAGCGCAAGCCACGCTATGACAATGCATAGCATAGCCTTACGCAGAGGTCCCTTATTCTTGTGAAATTTACCAGATTTACAATGTATGAATTGGGCAAGAAAACAAAAACTAATCAAATGAAAATAAATATACTGTATACTAAGTGATTATAGTATATTTATATCTTCACTTGTTTTGCTTGGTTATTGTTTCTTGGCTCTTTTTGGGTGCATTTTTGTTTCTTATTTGTTCCTCAGTCTCGGCTTTTATTTGTAGTTTTGCAGCCGAAATAACGAGTAAAAGAGGAGAAACTATGCCACGAGTAAAAAAGCCTGCAAAAGTCAAAGAACCTATCCGTCTTCGGATGAAAGATTTAGCAAACGGAAACAAAAGTCTGTATTTGGATATCTATCGGGACGGTAAACGGACCTATGAGTATCTGAAAATGTATCTTATCCCCGAAACGGATAATAATGCCCGTGTGCGGAACCAAACGACTATGGCGGCAGCCAATGCGATCAAATCGAAACGGATTATTCAACTTACCAACGGTGAAGCGGGTATCGAAACCCGTGAAAAGGTTTTTCTTCTGGACTGGATGGAGACCTACAAAGAGAATCAGGCGAAACGAGGAAAGAAAGATGGGACCCAAATCCAAGTTACTATCCGCATACTGAAAAATTTCGCAGGTGAACGCATGACAATGGATCAGATCGACAAGACGTTCTGCCAAGAGTATATCGACTATTTGCTGACAGAGTATCACCCCAAAGGGAAACGGGTGTCTAACTTTACGCTTCACACTTACTACCGTATTCTGAACGGAGCTTTGAATGCCGCTGTTCGTGCTGATATTATCAAATCCAATCCTTTTACGAAGATTAACAACTCGGATAAGATACGCTTGCCGGAGAGCAAGCGCTCGTATATGACCATTGAAGAGGTTCGGGCATTGATTGCTACTCCGATGAAAAACGAGGCCGTAAAACAGGCGTATTTGTTCTCCTGCTTCTGCGGACTTCGGATAAGCGATATTATCAGCTTGAAGTGGAAAGACGTGTTTGTCGATAGAGGACAATACCGTTTGGCTGTATCCATGCAAAAGACCAAAGAGCCGATTTATCTGCCACTTTCCCCCGAAGCCTTGAAGTGGATGCCGGAACGTGGAGAGAAGACATCGGAAGACCATGTATTCGATTTGCCGAGCCCAACGATGATAAACACACTTCTCAAACCTTGGGCGAAAGCGGCTGGAATAGATAAGCGGTTCTCGTTTCACACGAGCCGCCACACGTTCGCAACGATGATGCTGACGCTCGGTGCAGACCTCTACACGACCTCGAAATTACTTGGCCATGCTGATGTGAAAATGACACAGGTATATGCCAAAATTATCAATCAGAAAAAGGATGATGCGGTCAACTTGGTAAACGGACTGTTCGATTAGAGCAACCTCCGGATTTTCGTGCTTTCTTACTCTTTTTTGAGAGTGCTGTTTACCGACCGCGCGGGCATATATAATTCTGTTTAGTTTAGTATTTCTCTATATATAGGGCAAGAAAACTAAAGTAAACCGTTTCGTGCAAACATCTGAAAAGAAATGCAGTTGAACTTTGATGACCGAAATCGTACTCTAAAACTGGATTCTTACACTCGAATGCCGGTAGCATTATCGACAAAGAAAAGGCCGTAATTCGACCGCTGAGAAATGAACGGATTATATCGAAGAAGCAAACCCGTTCTTAACCCCCGAGAAACAATTACGGGTAACAAGTTCTTTTTACTCCCTTTTGTCGGTTAAAAACCCATTCGCGAATTGAGGTCTGAAATCTTCCGACAGGAAAAGGTTGTTTATCTATTTGACTGCCATTCCATAATCTGTCATATATCGGATAATCCCACCGCCTCTGCTTGCAGATTGTATGGCAACCCATCCGACGACGAATGTCGGACGGGGTATTAGGCTCCCCCGAAACATTTTTCGTGACACACGGGCAAGCCCGAATTAAAACGGCTGTGGCAAATGTCTAACACCTACTATGAAACTCGAGATTGAGAATCTTCCAATGAAAATACCATAAAAGAGGATCGCTACAATAGCGTGCATGCGCACTGCAATTTGCAAAGTTAAAAACGGCGGAAATTGTCGGAATAGACATAAAACATCTGGCGCAAATTGACAAAATACGCGCAAAACATTTGGCGGATACAAACAAAAGCATTATATTTGCGCTATATATCAACGGTTATGGAGAAAGATACTATATTGTTCAAGCGCAAGATGTACGACCGATTGCTCAAATGGAAGAGGGAGCGGAATGGAGAATCCGCAATTCTTATACAGGGAGCAAGACGAATCGGGAAGTCCACGCTTGCAGAAGAGTTTGCTCGTAATGAGTATGAGTCCTATATTCTCATCGACTTTGCCATTGCACCGGTAGAAGTACGGGAACTTTTTAATGATATATCAGACCTGAACTATATATTTCTTCGGCTGCAACTTATCTATCGTGTGCAGTTAATTGAACGCAAGTCTGTAATCATATTCGATGAGATACAAAAAGCTCCTTTGGCTCGTCAGGCTATCAAACATTTGGTTAAAGACCGTCGATACGACTATATCGAGACCGGTTCACTCATTACCGTTCACAAGAGCAGTCAGGATATCCTGCTGCCGAGTGAGGAGACGCGGGTCGATATGTTTCCTATGGACTATGAGGAGTTTCGCTGGGCGTTGGGCGACACCGCAACAATACCGTTGCTGCGTACGGCATTTGAAAAACGCATACCGTTAGGCGATGCCGTTCATCGGAGAATGATGCGCGATTTCCGCTTGTATATGCTGGTTGGAGGTATGCCTAAAGCCGTAGCAGAGTATATCAAGACGAATAATCTCGGAGCGGTAGATTTAGTAAAGCGGGATATTGTCTCGTTGTACGAAGAAGATTTTTGGAAGTTGGATGATACCGGCAAAGCAACCGCATTGTACGATGCCATACCTGCACAGTTGAGTAAGAATGCCTCGCGGTATCAAATAGCATCGGCTATACCTGGCGAAAGAGCAGAGCGGGTTGCAGGCGTGGTCAAAATGATGAATGATTTCATGTCAGCAAATGTTGCATATCATTCCAATGACCCGAATGTCGGACTGGCCCTTACAATGGATAATGAACGCTTTAAGATATATGCGTCCGATACCGGAATGTTTGTAACACTGGCTTTCAAGGACAAGGACTTTACGGATAACATTATTTATGAAAAACTGCTGAACGACAAACTCAGCGCTAACTTAGGCTATGTTTATGAGAATGTTATAGCCCAGATGTTGAGGTCTGCCGGCAAGCAGTTGTTTTATCATACGATACCGACTCCGGATGGAAAGAAATACTATGAAATAGATTTCTTGATAGCAGACGAGCATAAAATATCGCCGATTGAAGTGAAGTCATCCGGCTATAAATCGCATACCTCGTTAGATGTTTTCTGTGATAAGTTCTCCGACCGCGTGCAGAACAAGTATGTTATCTACACCAAAGACCTGAAACGCGAGCAAGGGATTGACTATATCCCCGTATATATGACGATGTTTTTGTGATTTTAACAATAACGCATTGAGTTATGGGTAAATTGTTAGATTATATAGCGAAGGAAACGCGAGGCGAATGCTTTGCATCGTTCAAGTATTGCTATGACAATATGTTGCCCCCGAATATCGAGTACGAGGCGAAAGAAGAATCATATATCAATATGAAAGAATTTGCAGAGAGTATACATGACACTCATATGAGAAATATGTCTCTCTTGGCTGAAAAGATGAGGTCTATGCCTCCATTATTCAAATTCTTTCTTGATGGTTCGCGCCGGGTCTATAAGGTTGATGACATACAGTATGATAAAAAGGTTTTTCCAATTGTCAGTGGACAGATTTCCGTTTCTTGCTGTGGCAGAGAGATGAATGATGATAATACATTCCGAAGTTTCGGTAAAGTTTTCGAGGAAGCATATCCGGTAGTCTGCCTACCGATAACAGCTAACGATGAAGGCATTGATAACGGAGTGTATTTTAATAATCTATGCAACAAACTAAACGACTTACCTTTTATTAAAGGCTCCGGAAATAAGTTTGGGAAGGTACTTTTCTATTTAACGAAGATCGAAGGTAATGAAACTCTTGAGAACAAAGGCATCGCTCGTATCCAAGATGAGATGATAGAATGCGAGAAGCGGATTGTCGCAGAAATGATGAGCAAACATTTGCTGACACACGATCACTATCTCATCAAAGACGGCTCGATACAATATAAACCGATGAAGACTGGGGATTATAAAGAATTGGCGCGTATTCGTAATAACTACCGGCATGTTGTAGGAGTGTCAAAACGATTTAATCCCAATTTGATGAAGGACAATAAGAACCAGAGTAGTGCAGGACAGATTGCAAAACTGCCGTTATTCCATCGGACACCTGCTTTTATGTGGAAGCCGGGAGAAGAATGGGGTAATGTAAACTTTGCTATTTGGTATGTTCGGATTCGAGACCGAAGATATACTACTACGCCTTATTCCGGAATATTGAAGATAGAAAAAATGCTTATGACTGGTAAAGAGGCAGAAAATGGACTGGAATCCGATGAGATAGATATGATTACTGCGAACATCATAAACGAACGCAATCCTGTTTGTTATGGCAATGATGCTCGATGGGCAAATCATCTCTATCCGGTTTATATGACAGAGTGTTATTGCAAAAGTCGATTTAAGAGCGATATAAGTTTCATCAATTTATTTTAAGCAAGATAATGGAAGCGATTGGTAAAATTATAGCAACAGAGAAACAGCCTTCGACAATAGAAGAGTTTACCTTCTGGACTCGAAAGGATTTGAAATTAAAGCCTTTTGATGTTGTTGTCGTTGAACATGTGAAGGATGTAAATGGAGAGCCGACAAAGACATTTGGAGTGATTGAGGAAATCTCCCATATGACAGACTCTCCGAGCGCATTAGCAGGCTATATATCAAGCGATTTCGGGCAGGTGGAATCAACCTCATACACAGAGCGTATCGGTATGAACTATGTGAAGTGTAAGGTAGTTGGTAACACGAAGAATATTTACATCCCTGTTCAAGAAGGTAAAAAGGTATATCTTGCCGAACGCGATGAGATAATGGAAGCACTCGGTTTGAATAATGTAAAACATAAACTGCCGGCTGGATATATCGAGATGTATGAAGGTGTAAACAAGCAGACGCTTCCCGTATTTTTCAATTCTCATTTTCTTATTGGACCGGAGGGTGCGCACTTAAACATATCAGGAATATCCGGTTTGGCTTCCAAGACCTCATATGCTATGTTCCTAATGAAAGCAATTCAGGATTATGCAGCCAAAGATGAGAAAGAGTCCGTTGCATTCATTATAATGAATGTGAAAGGAACAGATTTGTTAAAGATAGACCAAAAGAACACTCGTAAGGATGAACTTAAACAGATAAAGCCAATCTATGATCTGCTGGAGTTAGAGTTTGAACCATTCAAGCAGGTAAAATACTTTTATCCGTATTCAAAAGACTTTACTTCTTATACTTATGAAAAAGAAGATATTATAAAGACTCGGATTGAAGCGGGGAATGCATTGCAGTATAAGTATTTATTTGAAACGGATGAAGATAAGGAATGTCTTGACCTGTTGTTTGCTAATGTTGATGACCCGAACGACACGATAGAGTCAATAATTAATTTCATTATATCAAATAGTGGTGGTTTTAGTGGCATTGAAACTTGGGAAGACTTCAAGAGTGAACTATATAAACAAACGCAATCGGATAAAGCCAGCAAAGCTGGCAAAGAAATATCCGTTATGAGTTGGCGCAAGTTTTATCGTTTATTCAATAAAAGTTATCAGAAATGCCAGCAGATGTTTACCAACAAATTAGGTAGTGGTGTACGTTTGCGAGACCAAATTGCCCAAATTTATAAAAACGATGTGATGGTAATTGATGTTGCTAAACTCGACGAAGAATCACAAGGATTTGTTTTCGGCGATGTTATGCGAGCTGTCTATAATCTCAAGTTGGGTTCTACTGACCGTGTTGATTCCGATATTCCTGACCGCATAGTGATATTTATTGATGAGTTGAATAAATACGCATCTACGGATGTGCCGAAGTCGTCTCCGATCCTCCATCAACTGCTTGACATTACGGAACGCGGTCGATCATTGGGCATTGTCCTGTTTGGCGCAGAACAGTTTGTAAGCGACATTCATCGTCGAGTAAAAGGCAACTGTGCAACACAGGCATTTGGTCGCACAAATGCCATTGAAATATCGCGGGAAGATTTTAGATTTGTCCCCAGCGTGTACAAGACGATGCTGACTCGAATGAAACAAGGTGAATATATCATTCAGAATCCGGTGTTCCGTTCTATGTTGAATATAAAATTCCCGCTACCTATCTATAAATATTTTGATTAAGCCATTATGACTGATAACCCAAGAATAGGAAAGGATGTTATAGAATCCTTAACTCTCGGTATGTATGAAGATTGTCGATTCATATATCGAGAGTATATACAGAACTCTGCTGACCAAGTTGATAAGGCTGTCGCTGAGGGGCTGATAAATGCAGGTGAAGATGAGATTCACATTACTATTAACCCCAAAGAACGTTGTATTGTTATTGAAGACAACGCAACAGGTATATCATCAGACAAAGTCATTCCTATCCTGAGAAATATTGCTCATTCGACAAAGAAGCGAGGGGAAGATAAAGGATTTCGAGGCATTGGTCGATTAGGAGGATTGGGTTATTGTTCAAAGCTTATATTCGAGACGACATTCGCCGGCGAGGAGGTCAAATCAATTATGACTTGGGATGCAGACCTCTTAAAGCAAATAATCAATGACCGCGACAATTCGGAAGAAGCGGTTGATGTTTTGGCTCGTGTAACAGATACTATTCACAAAAAAGAGGCTGCGGATAAACACTATTTCAAGGTTATTTTGGAGAATGTAACCTCTGACGAATTGCTCAATGTTGAGCGCGTCAAGAATTACCTTTCAATGGTTGCGCCCGTTGATATATCTTCGCAATTCATATATCGCTCTCAGATCAATAAATTCATAAAAGATAATGGATTAAAAGTTGACGCATATAATATATACATTAACGAAGAACAGATTTATAAGCCATATACGACACATATATACAAAGAAATTCCAGGAAGCAAAAAAGCGATCGATGACATACTTGGAGTCGATTTCTTACTATCAAAAGATAGTGATGGCAATATAATCTATTGGGGATGGTATTCGCTATCTCATTTGGGTGGACAAATGGAGCGAATAAATATTGCACGAGGTATTCGTTTGCGAAAAGAGAATATTCAGATTGGTGACGAGGAAATCTGTAAGAAATTTTTTTGCAACAACTGACCAAAGATTCTCTTTTTACTATTTTGGCGAAATCCACGCTACAAGCAAATATCTTATCCCAAATTCTCGTAGAGATTATTTTGGGGAGAACACATATCTTTATGAGTTTGAGAAGCGCGTGAAACATGATTTTATGCATCTTAAAGATATGTGTTATGACGCATCCGATATAAGAAACAACCTAAAAATTATTGGCAAGGCAGAAGAACTCGAAGAGAAAATAAAAGACAAAAGTGATTATATCTCTAAAAAAGAGCATGTTGATTTAATAAAACAGCTCGAAGAATATAAGAAGAAGTCCGAAAAAGCTATAAAGCAATTAGAGAAAAGACGCGCTAAAATTGAAGATTCTGATTCTCCGTTGGGAAAAATTATCGATAAGTTAATACCGACTTCCGATAAATTGCATAACGGATTACCTTCAACAAAAGCATCACAACCAGACGAGCCTGAAACAACTCCAAAGACAAAATACAGAACAGATAGTCCTATTTACTCGAAGTACAGTAAGGCTGAACGGAAACTCATTGGACGGATATATGCGTCTATTGCAAACGCTATACCCGACGAACGTCAGAGAGAGGCTCTGATAAAAGTTATCGAGGAGGATTTGACGAGATGAGTCGCCGAGTATTACTGCTTGAGCCCAACTACAAGAATAAATTTCCACCAATCGGGCTAATGAAACTCGCAACCTATTTTAGGATGCGTGGAGATGATGTCATCTTTTACAAAGGAGATTTGAAAGAGTTTGTTATCAATCAAATCACCGAGGAATGCGTGGCCAAACTATCAGATCTTGACGGCTCCGTAAACTGGAAGCTACGTTCAGACAAAATCGCTCTATATATCAGGTATAGGAAGCATGAATATTTAAAACAGGTGGGTATTGAGGATTCTGAGATTGCTGCTATATTAGGGCCTTGGGTCGAATATTATAAGAAATTCTATCATTCAGGAGAGTATAAGAAATACCCTCGTTGGGATTGGGTTGGAGTAACAACGCTATTTACTTTCTATTGGGATATCACCATTGAGACTATTGAGTTTGCAAAATTGATGGCGAAAGATCCGAAAAACATTATGGTTGGAGGTGTAATGGCATCTATCCAACCCGATGAGATTGAAAAGGCAACAGGTATTCGTCCTCATATCGGCACCCTCCATACACCATATAAAGACATTGATAAGGACAATCCTTATATCATTGATGAACTGCCTTTGGATTATTCTATTCTTGACGAGATAGATTATGTGTATCCCGATAGTGGCGCATATTACAGCTACTCTACAAGAGGGTGTATACGAAAATGCTCCTTTTGTGCCGTTTGGCGAATCGAGCCGGAATATCAAGAATATTTACCTTTACGGGAACGTATCGACCGAACACGGAAGTTATATGGTGAGCAGCAAAATCTTTTGCTGATGGATAATAATGTGTTAGCCTCTAACAGATTAGAAGACATCATTGAAGATATCAAATCTTGCGGATTTACCAAAGGTGCTAAATATTATGAGCCAAACTGGTATACAATTGCTATCAGAAATCTTCGTTTGGGAATCAATAACCGTGCATATATTCGCAAATCATTCAAGTTACTTCAAGAACTGAATAACTATAAATCGTTCAACGAGAAAACAAGGACTGAAATATACGCATTACGGGAAAAGAATGGTTTCCTGCATCCCGAAACCTGCACGCGAGAAGCTTTGATTGCCACATACAAAGATTTTGCACCCTATTTCGATGTCAAGTTCAAGAAGCGGTTAGGTCGTCTGCGTTTCGTGGACTTTAACCAAGGTGTTGATGCAAGATTATTCAGTCGTCGCATTGTTAAACTATTGGCAGAGATCCCAGTCCGCCCTCTTCGTATCGCTTTCGACAACATTAAAACGGAGCCGGAATATACTAAAGCGCTTACGATGAGCGAGGAGTATGGAATGAAAGATTTTTCCAATTACCTTCTCTACAATTTTACCGATAAGCCGGAAGAGTTGTATCATCGTATGCGAATAAATGTGGATTTATGTGAGAACCTGAATGTTAGCATATACTCATTCCCGATGAAGTATCACCCGATTACAGGTGAACATAGCCACGACAGAGATTACATAGGCAAATATTGGAATCGTAAGTACATTCGCGCAGTTCAGGCTATTCTCAATGCTACAAAAGGAAAAATAGGCAGAGGTGTATCGTTCTTCGAGAAAGCTTTCGGTCGAAATGAAAGAGAATATATGGAGTTGCTCATTATGCCTGAAACATTCCTGTTGTTCCGATTTTTCTTTGAGCATTTGGGATATACACAGGAATGGCGCAAAGCCATGTTGGAATTGACTGATGAAGAACGAACGGAGTTATATCCAATAATTTTCAAGAATGATTTCAATCATATAGAAGAATTGACAGACAATAAGAAATATCTGCATATATTACAGTTCTATAAGAATTATCGAGGCGATATAGCAAACCCTAAATCAGAGTTATACAAACTCAAAAAAGAGTTTGATGAATCAATGAAGCATAGTTCATATAGCAATTATAAGAAAAGTAATTATTAATTATGGAAATAAAAGATTTTTCTGATGCAATAATTAAAGTTGCATCAATTAATAATGACCGCATAAAGGCATGGGATGATTTTAGGAAAGGAATGGAGTTGTATGATAAAATACGATGTATACTGAGTATTAGAAACCAATATCAGGCAATTGCTTATTGGCTCTTTTGGAATGAACTTACCAAAGGCTATTACACGTCGGAAGATAGTGCATTAGGAAGGAGTTGCCTTGATGGAATTGCTATTTGCAACCATGAATTAAATGCAATATGTAGCAAAGCTGTCACAGATAAAGTGCAATCAGAAATTTTGGCAATATTATTCCATCGTTAGGATTATGAGTAAACGGAGTAGGGAATCATCCCTACATTAAAAGAACATACATTAAATATTTTTTAGGATTCTATATCAAAAATAAATCCTGCAGAATTGTGATTTGGACTTTCTGGCTTCTGTCCATGGTTCATATCTTATGCCATAAAACGACATATAACCTTTACTCCGTGAATCGGAGTTTGCCACTTCCGCTTTGAGATTCAACAGCTACAAAAGACTTTCTCTACTTGTAGTAAAAGAGGCAATTTACCATTGACATAGGCGAAATAGAGGAACGTCGTGCGGTTCAATGCCGTAATTCAACGGCAGAATAAAAAGGTTGATGTAGGTGATTTTTCGGTGTCGATAAGGCATCTTGTAATGCAGGATGCATTGGTTGTGAAACCAGCCGCAACTCGGCATTTCGCGCACCACCACCAGCAGGTTGTAGGCCGCAGCATCTCTGTGGGGCGTGTCTCCGACCAACTTGCCGAAAAGCAGGATGTATCCGGGATCGAAATACCCATCAGTCAGGTGATATACGATTCTGGCGGCTTCGGCAGGGGTATATAGCAACTCGTGCGAAATGGTCGGTTGAGCAGTTACAGAGGCAGCCGACGCGATTTGCGATTCGTCAATTGTTGCGCATTGTACGGGCTGAGCAGTTGTAGCCGTTTCGGGGATTATGGTATGCACAGGCTATCCATGCACGATGCTTTGATTCATTTCCATTGTTTTTGAATTTTCGGATTTGACAATAGTTGTGTTGTTCTTATCGTATACACGACATGACAAAGAGCATAAAGGTCTGATTAGCGGTTAGGCGTCTGGCGGATGTGAATGAAAATGAATCGGAATGTTGCGCGGCGGAAACCGCCGACGGTCGGTCTTCCAGCTTGTCTGCGTCGTAACGCGGACGGATAATGTAGTTCGCATAAAAATAAATGATATGCGAAACTGCAAACTACCCCCGCCCTTGTTACAGGTTCAATAAGGTGTCGTTCACGGACGATCAACCCCAACGGCTCTACGCATACTTTTCTAATGCGATTGCTTTATCGAGCACCGACAGTAATAATGAGAACGCGAAGGTATTACAATTTTTGAAAAATGCGATGCGAATAGCATATCAGGTTGGATGATTCCGTGAAATTATGGAGCATCGCCAACAAAACTACAGCGAAAAGAGAAAATATCCGGCAAAGTTATCTTCTCTTTTGGCTGTATGTTTTGAATGGGATACTACCGAAATAGGTACAAAAAATTAGTTTACTTTAGTCAGTTAGCTCTATATATAAGCTAAACTGAAGTAAACTAAATTTAGGTAGGCATATTTGCCTTTCCATATGCCTATGACTTGATAGAAATAGCTACCTTTACGAAGGACAAAACTCCAATAGGGATATACCCATAAGACTGAGGTTTGTCATTTTCTTTTTTGGCTGCAACAATTCATCGATGCGCTTCAACAATATATTCTCAGAAGAGCGATTAGTTGTCAGGAAAAATAGCTTGAAAACACTTTTAGTACGACCAAGTGCAAAGGATGAAACTAAGTGAAATGCGAAAAACGGAGAATGGCTTAAATTATTGATTTTGTTCCTGTTTTGTTTCCTTTGCAAGTAGAATAAAATGCTATTGCATTGACATGTAAATGATTAATCACTTGTATAATAACATTTACCAGATTTCGTCTTGAGGGCGTTCCGCGAACGTTATGTCTATATATCAGCAGGGACAGGGATTAACCCTGACCCCGGTTGAACTCGTATTTCGGGGGTAAAGATAGGAAATTAATCCGATATTCCGGGCAAATAAGGTCGATTGATTCGTCATGCCGCCCAAAAAGAAGGAGGGCGTGTTTGCCGCCCCCCTGACTATTGCCGACTTTCACTGACTATATATGACACGCCTTATATACGTATGGAAAATTGCGTTATCTTGCACCCGAAATCATAAAAAAAGGATTATGGAACTGACACTTATTGAAACAAGCGCGTATCTGGAACTGAAAAGAAGGCTCAGTACGCTGTCGGTACAGATGGCCGACTTCCAGAAGAAAATCGCACCGTCCTCACCGGAGAAGTGACTCGACGCGCAGGAGGTCTGCCTGGCCCTCGGCATCTCCAAGAGAAGCCTGCAAAACCATCGGGACAGGGGGCTGGTTCCCTACTCGAACATCGGAGGAAAATTCTTCTACAAGGAGACGGACATACAAAGGATACTGGAGGAAGGACTGGTAAAAAAAAGGAAATAATGGCAGAAATCATCACGAAGGATTCGGACGAGTTCAAGGAACTGGCCGGATGGATGAAACGGATCGGCAGATCGCTTGAGGATGCCACCGCGAGGATGCGTCCCGCCATCGCGGACGAACACTATCTGCAGGGAGAGGATGTATGCAAACTGCTGCATGTCTCCAAAAGGACCCTGCAGACACTGCGTGACGAAGGGGCGATACCTTATACGACCATCGGTGGAAAGATACTCTACCCCGAAAGCGCACTGTATGAGACATTACGGAAAAACTACCGGAACTACAGGCAATACGCCAGATAACCGGTTGTAAGGAAAAGAGAAGAAGGGATGCTTCACCGAGCATCCCTTCTTTTTAGTTGGCCAGACGGAACATCCCGCCGATTTTCTCACGCATCCTGTCCGTGTCCTCCCCGATTTTGGGATTGACCAGCTCGGCGTAGACCTGCGTGGAGATGATGGTCTTGTGCCCGAGGACTTTCTGCAGGGTCTCAAGCGGCATGCCCTTGGTCAGGGCCAGGGTCGCAAAGGTATGACGTCCGACATGCGGGCTGATCCGGACGCTACAGCCGGCCTTCTCGCCGATGCGTTTCAGGCTGCTCTCCATGCTCCCCACATCCCCCACGGGGAACACCCTGTCCGGGGAGACCTTGAATTCGTTCACCCCCCTATATCTCTCGATCAGCTCGGCGGCTATCGGGAGCAGCTTGACAACATAGGCCGCCTTGGTCTTCACACGGTTTCCAACCAGCCAAATGTTGCCGTCCGAATCCGTGTGGACGTTCCGGTAAGTTAGCTCTTTCAAATCGGCATGGGCCAGTCCGCTGAAGCACATGAAGACGAACATGTCCCGGATGGCCTGCTGGCGCTTGTAGCTCAGCTTGACGCTGATAACGCGTTGCAGGTCCTCCTCCGAAAGAAAAGGACGTTTCTTGTATTCCGGCTTGCATGTGAACTTCTTGAACGGGTGCTTGTGGATCCATCCCTCGTCCATGGCCAGGTACATCAGCCATTTCAACGTGTTGACGCGCTCGAAGGCCGTTGACTTGGCCAGCCCGCGCACGGACAGCATCCAGTTGTAATAGTTCTTGATGAAATCCACGTCCAGCGACATCAGGGGGACATCCTCCGCGCCTAACTTGTCCTTCAGATAATGCGACAGGCACTTGTACTCATCCAACAACCCCTGGTAGGTGCTTTGAGCCTTGGTCTTGCCGACCTGCCGCTTGTAATCCTGGATCTGGATATTGAAGATCTCCATCAATGAATGGATGTCCTCGCCAAAGCCGTTGTAACGGTCATAGACCTTCTTCGCGCTCACAAACGTGTCATGGTCCGTGAGATATTGGTAGTGCTTGCCGATCTGCGCCTTGATATTCTCCAGTTCCTGGTTCAACCGCCTTGCCTCCTCGGATTTGCCTTTGGCGCAGTTGCCCCTGGCATCCCAAAGCGCAAGGGGAACATCACGCTTGCAGCTGAAACTCGCCGCCGTCCCGTTGACGGTAATACGCCCCATGATAGGGACACGGCCATTTTTAATGGCCCGGTTCTTGGTGTAGAACAGAACTCGAAAGGTACTCCTCATAACTCGATTATTTTTTGTTACAAAATTACTATTCATCGAGTAATTTCGGGTTATGAAGAACAATGCAAACCATTGAAAAATAATCGTTTATATTGCCGGTTTAGAGGCTCCTGGCAAGGTAACGATTAGGTAACGGAACTCTCGCCCAAATCTGCCTTTTGCAGCGTCGTTTTTCAAAAGGGAATATAAGATACTCCGATTAATTCGCTGATTTCAAGCCCTCTCTCCTCATTATGCAACTCTTTCTAAAAATCTCCGATTTTATAGAAGAAAAGCCTACCCCGCACAAATGCAACCCCGGATACAGCAAGAACTTTGTAGAACAAAGTGCCGACATGTTTGCTTCTTTATTATTAATGCCTGAATCCGGAATCTGCCAACTGGTACCGGAGAATGAATTAAAGACTAAAAGCATTTCTATGGCAACAATTTTGAAACTTGAACATTACTTCTCTGTTTCTCGTTCGGCCTTGTTGTATAGATTGTTGAATATAGGCCTCATTTCAGAAAGTACACGTTCCCAATTTGCTGAAGTAGGAGTAAAAAACTCTGCAAGATGTTTCGGATATGATACGGCTTTATACGAAGCTGCAAATGAAGGTTTGGTTATCGATGATTTTGGAGAAAAAGCACGTAATTTATTCGATAAAGAGAAAATTTCGGAAAGCCATTATATGGAGTTGCTCGGTAAAATAAGTATCAATGGGACACAAGAAAACGAAAATAGTACTCGATGCTGATGTGATTATCCATTTTATAGAAGCGGGTAACTTTTCATTATTACCGGATATATTCCCCGAATATAATATATAGTATTGGATGTGGTTTACAATAAAATTTCAAAGAACTCTAAAACAAGAGATTTCATTGACAAGTATCTTCGCTACTTCTCAAAATTAAGAAAAGAGACCTTTTCTCCTAAAGGTGAATCTATGAAAGAATACTTCTCATTACAACGTAGATTGGGAAAAGGCGAAAGTGCCTGTATGATTTATTGCAGGGATAACCAAAATGTTTTAGGGAGTAGCAATTTAAGGGACATAAAAGAATATTGTTCTCAAAATAGTATTACTTATCTGACTACCCTTGACTTCCTGTATTACGCTTATCTCAAAAAGAAAATGACACAACAAGAATGTACTGAATTTATGCAAGCTGTAAATAATGCAGGAAGCAGGCTTCCTATTATTGATATAACTCTATATAAATGCACCGTGCAAATCTAATTGCGCACATCTTAGGAAAAACGAAGGAAATAAAGAGATGTTTTACTATAAAAATCAACGGCTTACGAAAGATATTCGTAAGCCGTTTTTTATTTCAACTATATTACTTCACAAGCCCGTCGCACGGCGCTGTTTACGAAGATTCTACGTGAAATCAGATGTATTTCTACCCTGCAAAAAGAATGTAAAAGCAACGCAACTGGCTCTTAATAAGTTTACTCTATTTTTGTTGCATCAAAACTTGATAACATAAACTTTAAAAGAAAAAAGAATGAAAAAGAGAATGCTGACACTTCCGTTGCTTTCGTTAGCAATTTGCGGATATGCCCAGGCACAAGCCGACCGCATAGAAGGCAACCCTGTCATGAAAATCAATGAGACATCCACGTTCGAGGCTCCCAAGAATGAAACTGTCGCCCGTTATGATTGGACGGCTCCTATCGGTTGCAAAGTCGTATCGGGACAAGGAACACCTTCCGTCGAAATTTCATCTTCCTTTCTATCACAAGACAGCCCGGTCCGCCTGATAAGAACGTTTACCGATGAACACAAAGATACCTTGGAGGCTCCTATAAAATTCTGCCGCTACGTGCAAAGCATACAAGATCACACCATTGCTCCGGGAGAGACAATAAATATAGGAGGAAAAGATTACTCCGAAGCTGACATTTACTACACACCGGCCGAAGGTGAAAACGCCTGTGGACAAGTCGTGGCACACCGGCTGACCGTGGAGCCTAAAACCGGCAGCTACGCCGATATGACGAAACCTTACCTCCAAAGCGCGGAAGACACCGCCATCTGGATTAGCTGGAAAACCTCTTTCGAAAACACCCCTAAAGTCATTTACGGAACTTCAAAAGACCAACTGACGCAGACCTTAGAGGGTACCATTGACAATCTTTCAGAAGACGGTTTCCCATATTATTGGAACTCCATCCACCTCACCGGACTGCAACCCAACACGGTGTACTATTACCAAGCTATCAGTGACAACAAGAAAAGCGAAGTATGCCATTTCCGCACCATGCCAACCCCCAAAAGCCATGAACCCATGCGCATTCTGTTAATGGGCGATCACCAAATCAAAAGCCGAAGCGGATATGAGTGGCTAATGAAAGCAGCACAACGTAAGATCGAAGAAAAATATGGCGACCTTACCGAGAAAATCAACATGATTATGAATATCGGAGACCAAGTGGACGTGGGTACATTGGACCAATACGAACAGATACACCTGTTCAAATCGCAACTCATGTCACCTTATCTCCCTATCATGACAGCCGTGGGAAACCATGAAACTTATAACGACCCGGGTATGCAGAGATATGCCGCACATTACCACTATGAGAACCTTACCTACCAAGGTATCAGCAGTGGCACGGAAAACTATTACGCTTACCAAGCCGGCCGTATCCTTTTCGTTGTTTTGTCCACTGAACATACCGGCGACGCCCAAAAAGAATGGGTGAGAAAAATTGTAGATGCTGCCAAAAAAGACGATTCTGTAGACTTCATTATCAGTGTAAACCATCGGCCTATCCAAGCTGAGCAATACGTTGGTGACATCTCGGCATGGGTTAGAAATGAAATCATACCCATTCTGTCCGAGACTCCGAAGCACGTACTGAACTACGGAGGTCACCACCATTTGTACCATAGGGGGCAGTTGACCGATTATCCGCTATATCATATCATTAACGGTGCTGCCTCTTGGGATCAAATGTGGGGCATGTCTTCCGAACAAGACTACGACGACGTACAAAAAACCATTGACTATTGGGGCTACCAGATTCTGGAGTTTGATTTTGATAAAAAAGAAATGAAGGCGGAGTGCTATGCCATCGGTAACAAGGAACTGGTAGTGGACAATATTCTAATTGACTCCTTCAGTCGTACTTTAGGTAAAGCCACTCCGGAAAAGCCGGAAATCAAGGAAATAACAGAAGAGATCATCACCCTGCCTTATACGTTCAAAGGAAGTCCATATAAAACCACTACGAATGAACAACTAAATAGCGTACAATACCAATTTTCACTCAACCAAGACTTTTCTACCATAGAATACAACAAGGTACGCGACATCGAAGACCTTTACGGTTCTACGGGGAAACCCTTACACATCCCCATTGACCTCAATGAAAATATAGACATCACTCAACTTACCATTGAAAAAAACAAACTGATAAACGGTACCTATTACGTAAGGATGAGATACCGCGATACCAATATGGAATGGTCGGAATGGTCGGACACCAGACAGTTCACCGTAGAAGGAAGTATAGCAGGTAAACCTTCCATTTCCATAACGGACACAAGCGTAACACCAGGAGAAGCCATTACCATCGACTACAAATATGCTCCTGAAGGTCAAAACGCATGGATCGGCATCTACCGCAAAGGAGAAGAACCGCATTCCGTTCTTTCGTACAAATGGAAATATACCCCGGCTCAATCCGGTTCAATGAATTTCACCATCGACGAAACCAACGAATACTATGCCGTGCTATTTGAAGATGAGGGATATACGGAAATCAGCGAAAGAATCCCGTTCTATGTCGGTCCCGAACCGCAAATCAGTTTGGAAAAGAGCGAATTCGAAGAAGGAGAAGACATCGTGGTGACCTACTCCAACGCACCAGGTCTGAAGAACGACTGGATCGGCATCTATAAGCGGGGAGAAGTTCCCGGCACATCCGATACATCCGATTCATGGGATTACCTCGGCGGAAACACCGAAGGCACACTCACTTTGGCGAAAGATCTGCCCAAAGGATATTATTTCTTGAATTACTTCACCTTGGGACAGTACTTCGAACCGCGTGAACGAGTTTATTTCTCTGTAGGCAAAGACATATCTTCGCTGTCTACCGACAAGACGGAATTCTCCACCGATGAAGCAATCCTCATCCATTACAAGGACGGTCCGGGTACACCGAAAGACTGGGTGGGTGTCTACAAAGAAGGCAAAGACCCCAACGTGGACGAGCTTGACGGCTTCTATTACACTTACGGAGCCACGGAAGGAACCGTGAGCATCAAAGCCGGTACGCTCGAACCCGGAAACTATTTCAGCGCCCTGTTCATTAACGATTCCTATGACGAAGTTTCCCCGAGAATCCAGTTCACCATAAAGGACGGCACGGGCATCAGACAAGCTAAAAACGAAGACGGGCCACTCTTCTATCCCAATGCCAACGGCTCGCTGCGTATCGAAGGTAACACCTATGAAACAGCCGACATCTTCAACTTGGCCGGAAACCGTGTGCGTCGCACGACTTTGACGGAAGGCAACTGCACTATCGACTTCGCCGACCTGCCTGCCGGAATTTACATCTTCAAATTCCACAACGGGACGGACAACTGCATCGTACACAAAGTCATCAAGGAATAATCCCACACGGAAATATCATTTCCCCAAAAAGGAAGTGCCGGAAGCCTCGGCTTGATAGCCTCTCTTCCGGCACTTCCTTTCTGTTCGTTTTTACGACTGTCCTTCGGTAGTCTGTACCGGATTATTGCTCGGGTAGAACCAACCGCTTTACCAGCCCCTCTAACGCGTCCAGATTACGAGGGTCTGCATTTACGTCGAGCACATAACCGTCTACACCGATAAGACGATAGGAAGGAAAACTGTTCACGCCCAAATATTGTTCTATGGCCTGCTGCTGGTCGTCCGGCAGGTTATAATGCACCACATTGTCGCCCAGCACGTCGTATTGTTTGATGACGTTCTTCCACGAATCTTCCGCAGAGCGGTTGGCCAAGTAAAGGAACACCACGCCGTAGGGACGCATCCGCTCGAACAGTTCATGCGAATGGGACAAGGCTTCCTTGCACGGGCCGCACCAAGTGCCCCAAATGTCGAGCAACACGAGTTTGCCGCGATAAGGCTCCGTGAGCTTGCGCAACAATGCCTCGCCGCCGGTCACGTCCTTCACGTCTTCTGCCGACTTCAGACTGCCCACTCCGGACAAGTCCCGGTTTTGGATAGCCACGTACTTCTCCTGTTCCCTGCTGACGATATCCCATCCGCCCTCAAGCCTGATTTCCCGTTCGGCCTTTGTCATCATCCTGTCCGGCAAAGGTTTCCGTATGTTATCAATCTGCCTGTAAAGATTCCGGGCTAAATGGATTTGGCATAGGATACTGTCGCACCCCACCGATTCCGCGTTTTCTTTCCAGAAATCTATGTTATCCGCCAATACCTCCTCGTTCAAAACGTCCTCGAAACGTTTGAAGAGCGATATGAAACGTTGCCCCAAATCACTTTTCCCAAACTCCACCACCATTCGTTGACGCAACGAATCCGACGGCTCCGCATTCAGTTTTTCTTGTAGTTCCTTAATAGCCAACTGATAAGCCTCCACGGTATTTGCCTCCTCCTCCGTCATCGAGATTTCACCTTGCTGCCGCAAACGCTTGAAGGCATTGAATACGGCATTGCCCCTCGCCTTGTCTTTCGCCTTTGAGGAATGGCCTATATAATCCCTCATCAATATGCCAAAATTTTGGCAAAGCGTATAGGGTTTGGGAGGACACTGCCAGACTTTTGTCCGGACAAAGCCCACGTAATCTTCGGGCAACTGCCAATCGGGCACCGCAAACCGCGCCTGCATCATCGAACGGCCCAACCCTGTCAAAGCAAAAGATTCCATAAAGTAACGGTAACGCCGCGAAAGGTTGGGATGCTCCCCCACGCGCCGTGACAGTTCCTCTACCGCATGCCGGTACTTTTCCTCCATCTGTGTCCGGAATTCATCGACTGTCCCTTGCCCTTTCCGGAGATAACCATCCACGTACAAAGGAGGATGCGTCTGCAATTCGTTTTGAAACCGGACATCTTCTCCCATGAAAAGCACATGGCCGGTGGAGAAATCGTGCAACAGGAAATAAGTCTCCCCCAGCTCCACCACCGTGTTGATGCCCTTCCGCCCTATGTCGATATAGATTTCCGACGTATTGACCAACGGTACACGCACGGAGAAACGCCCGGTCGAATCCATGGCTGCCACAAAGGATTCCTGTTTGTCCGCAAAGATGTTGTTGCGTAATATTTCCACGCTTCGCCCTTTCTCCCACGCCTCGGCAGGCATGTCCTTCATCCAACCCACGATGGTCACGCTGTCGTCCGCACGGTAACCGTTGTCCTTAAACCCCTCCCGCAGGTCTTCCACGGGATAGTCAGGCAACGCCGCCCCCGTAATCAGGCTGCACTCCACGGCCGGTTCCTTGCCCACGGTGATGCGACGCGTGCCGCGTTTTTCTTTGCCCACCTCCACAGCGAGCTGCTCTCCGCCATAGGCAATCACCCATTGGCCACGCCCGTCTCTCCGCTCCTCTCGGCTCACCACGTCCCAAACCTTGCCGTCGTATATCACGCCTTCGCCGGAAAAGCCGACAAACCAATCTCCCGTACGCACATCGCGCCAATAGGTGTCCTCCATCCCTTCGGGCCGATAATCCTCCGGACGGATATTGTAAACCGTCCATCCTCCCGGTTCTACCAGATTCATCTTTACCGTCCCAAGCGGTACGGCATCGAATGTCAACGTAAAGTCCACTTCATCGCTCTCAGGCATCGTGTACCGTTCCCCAAGGGGAATGCCCGAGGCATCCCTCACGGGAAAGTTCCGGCCATCCGCTTGCAATTCCGTCGTGCGCAGGATTTGAATCCAATAACCTGAAGGGTAATGTACATGGCACGACACTTCCGTGCGGTCCGCATGGAGCACCACCTTGGTTACCTCTACAATAGAATGGGTATAGCCCACCACGGGATGGTGCCAAACCACGGAATCGCTTGCCCAAGTACCGACCACGGCAAACGTAACCCACAACAATGCAATAAGTTTCAGTTTCATGTGTTTCATCATGGAATTATCTAAATTAACCGGCATAAATTTACACATATCCCGAAGCCCGGCAAAGCCATGCGTCGGGAAAAGCCGGCACGTTTTGTTTTTTTAGGATTTCCATTCCGTAATCCGGGTAAAAATACCTGTAATCCGGATAGCAGGCTTCCCGGTAAAACCGCGTATCTTTGCACCATCATTTCAAAACGACAAATTTATCTGTTTATGGTATTAGAAAACATCAACTCTCCGGAAGATGTGAAAAAATTGTCTCTGGAAGAACTCAACCTGCTGAGCGGAGAAATGCGCGAAGTATTGTTGCACCGCCTGAGCAACCACGGCGGCCATTTCGGTCCGAACTTCGGCATGGTGGAAGCCACCATCGCCCTACATTACGTGTTCAACTCGCCGGAAGACAAGATTGTCTTCGACGTGTCCCACCAAAGCTATCCCCACAAGATGCTGACCGGACGGAAAGAGGCTTATCTCGATCCGGAAAAATACGACGACGTGTCGGGCTACTCCGAGCCGTCGGAAAGCGCACACGACCATTTCGTCATCGGCCATACCTCCACCTCGGTCAGCCTGGCCGGAGGACTGGCCAAAGGCCGTGACCTGAAAGGCGAAAAAGGCAATGTCATTGCTGTCATCGGAGACGGTTCGCTGAGCGGCGGCGAAGCTTTCGAGGGATTGGACTACGCAGGAGAATTGGGCACGAACTTCATCATCGTGGTCAACGACAACCAGATGTCCATCGCCGAAAACCACGGAGGCCTGTACCGCAACCTGCAGGAGCTGCGTGAAAGCCAAGGCACATGCCCTTGCAACTTCTTTAAGGCCATGGGACTGGATTACCTGTACGTAGACCAAGGCAACGACATCGGAAGCCTCATCTCGGCATTCCAAAAGGTGAAAGACATCGACCACCCCGTCGTGGTACACATCAACACCTTGAAAGGCAAGGGATACCGCCCGGCCGAAGAACACAAGGAGCCATGGCACTACTGCGCTCCGTTCGACATCGCGACCGGAGAACCCAAACACAAGTCCGACGACGGAGAGGACTACGGCACGCTGACTGCCGACTACCTGTTGACAAAGATGAAAGAAGACCGCCGCGTGGTAGGCATCACGGCAGGAACACCCACCATCATGGGATTCACCGAAGACAGGCGGAAGGCAGCCGGACGGCAGTTCGTGGACGTGGGCATCGCCGAGGAGCACGCCGTAGCTTTGGCTTCCGGCATCGCTAAGGCTGGCGGCAAACCGGTATTCGGCGTATGCAGTTCGTTCATCCAACGGGCTTACGACCAACTTTCGCAAGACCTCTGCATCAACAACAACCCGGCCACGCTGCTCGTCTTCTGGGGTTCGCTCTCGACCATGAACGACGTGACGCACCTCTGTTTTTTCGACATCCCACTCATCAGCCATATCCCCAACATGGTCTATCTTGCCCCGACCTGCAAGGAAGAATACTTCGCCATGTTGGAATGGAGCCTGCGGCAAGACAGCCACCCCGTAGCCATCCGCGTACCGGCACTCGGGCTGACGCATGCCGACCGGGAAATAGCCACGGATTACAGCGATTTGAACCGCTATGAAATGGTAAAGAAGGGAACAAAAGTAGCCCTGCTCGCCTTGGGTTCCTTCTTCCCGTTAGGTGAATCCGTCGCACATATCCTGAAAGAAAAAGCCGGTATAGAAGCCACTCTCGTCAACCCGCGTTATATCACCGGAACGGACGACACCTTATTAGACACACTGAAAACCGACCACGCCCTCGTGGCCACGTTGGAAGACGGCATACTGGACGGAGGATTCGGTGAGAAAATCGCCCGCTACTACGGCACAAGCCCCATGAAGGTGCTCAACTTCGGTGCCCGCAAGGAGTTCGTAGACCGCTTCGACGTGGCGGCGTTCCTCCACGACAACCACCTGACGGCGGAACAGATTGCCGAAGACATTCTCGCGCAGCTATAAACTCCATACGGTAAAACGGAACATACGATACATCAACAGCGCGTATGCTCCGTTTGCCATACCGAAAACCTGCCACTCCGCCCCGTGAACTTCCTCACGGGGCGAATGACATTTTGTCATTTCCATCCGAAATGCGGCGTGTATTCCGGGGAAAATCCGCCGTGGAAGATTTCAAGCGATTCTCGCGCCGTCAGGGAAATCCGGAAAGAAAGTCGTTTCCCTTTTCGGCTGCCATTTCGTTTCCCGCTTCCCCGCACCATGCGGAAGAAACTCCCGGGCGCGTCATCCTTGCAAACATTTTCCTTTCTTTCTGTTATTCCATTCAGGTACGTCTTCTCTCGGCAAATAGAGATTTACAGGGTACTTAAAGCATTTCCATCCGCCGCCGGACGGACATTTCCGGCACCAAATATCGACAACTCCCCACCGCCCTGCGCCAAACGATAAATCTCTTTCAGCCAAACGATTTTCAGTTCGGCTGAGACCAAAAACCGGAAATGCGCAATAGAAGCAGAAGAATGGAGTTTGTGTGAAAAACAGACCGTTCCACGAGCCGCCAAAACTTCCGGAAGCCATAAAACGACAAGGATAAAATTGACAAAAAGCAAGCAAAAACCCCGTTGATTCGCCCCATGATTAAGGCATAATCCGTATCTTTGCGGTACAAAATGACAACCCCATAAATATGACGTTCACTCCAAATATCCTTTTAGCATGCTTTTTAGCCGGAAGTGCCGCCTGTGCCCAAACTCCGGGACGGACGGCGCAAGCCATGGAACGGTCGGGCTTCGTGGATGTCCGCAGCATGGACAGCACGATACGCGTGAGCCTGATGTACGCACGGGCGGACAACTTCACGGGACGGGTGCTTTACACCGACCTGCATGAAGCTTACCTGCACCCGAAAGCCGCACGCGCTCTGGCCAAGGCCCAAAAAATCCTGAAAGCCTCCCACCCTGAACTGAGCCTAAAGGTGTACGATGCAGCCCGCCCGATGCACATCCAGCAAAAAATGTGGAACGTAGTGGCCGGAACACCGAAGAATATCTACGTGAGCAATCCCAAAAACGGCGGGGGATTGCATAATTACGGTATGGCCGTGGACCTCACGCTCTGCGACGCGAAAGGCGACACGCTGCCCATGGGCACGAAAATAGATTACTTAGGCAAATTGGCCCATATCGACAACGAGGCGGAAATGGTAAAGCTGGGCAAACTCACGCCGGAAGCCCGGCGCAACCGCGAACTGCTGCGCCGGGTCATGCGCCAAGCCGGATTCAAAGCCCTGCGCACGGAATGGTGGCATTTCAATTTCATCACGCGCGCCGAAGCCAAAGCGCATTATAAACCCATCCCGTAAAACACATGCTGGACGAAAAGACACAAGACTTCATCCGGACACATCGGGAGGAGGACGTACGCCGACTGGCCCTGAAACCGGCCCCGGAGAACGTAGACCTGCGCATGGCCTTGCAACAAATCGAGGGTTGGCAGACGGCAAGGCGCAAACTCCCCTCATGGGCGGAACGAGACGGGATACTGTATCCGCCCCGTCTCCCGATGGAACAATGTTCTTCGGAACAGACGGCAAGGTACAAACAAGCCCTCGTAAAACGCTTGTTGGACAACGACGGCACGGAAACTCCCCATACCCTGATGGACCTGACCGGAGGTTTCGGCATCGATTTCAGTTTTCTGGCTCCACTGTTCGACCGGGCTGTCTACATGGAACGCCAACCGGAATTGTGCCGTATCGCAGCACATAACTTCAAAACGTTGGGACTGGCACAAGCGGAAATCCGGGAAACCGACTCTTCCCTTTCGCCGGACGAATGGCCCGACGCCGCCTGTTGCTTCGTCGACCCCGCACGACGCGACACCGCCGGGCGCAAGACGGTGGCCATAGAAGACTGCGAGCCGGATTTATCCATCCTCCAAGAAGCCATCCGCCGCAAGGCGGCTTTCAGCCTCATCAAGCTCTCCCCCATGCTGGACATCCGGACGGCCCTGCGCACCTTGGCACACGTAGCCGAAGTCCACGCCGTCAGCGTACAAGGGGAATGCAAGGAACTGCTGTTGGTCGTGACACGGCAAAAGCCGGAAAAGACAGCGTGCCATTGCGTCAACCTCGGCACGGAAGACCCCACCTTCACGTTCACCTTGACTGAGGAAGAGAAGGCCGCATGCACTTATTCGGACACGCCGGGCCGATTTCTCTACGAGCCGAATGCTTCCGTGATGAAGTGCGGCGGATTCCGCAGCCTGGCCACACGTTACGGCCTGCGGAAACTGCATCCCAATTCCCATTTGTACACCTCAGACCATTCCTGCAAGGATTTTCCCGGGCGGACGTTTGCCATAGAGGATTGCTGCGGGTTCGGCAAAAAGGAACTGAAAGGACTTTTAAACGGCCTCGGACAAGCCAATCTGACCGTCCGCAACTTTCCGGACACCGTGGCCGGACTCCGCAAACGCCTCAAACTAAGGGAGGGAGGCAACGCTTACCTCTTCGCCACGACGTTGGCCGACGGACGGCATGTACTGCTCCGGTGCCGGAAAGCGGAACCCCAATAAAAAAGGCCAGCTTCACAGCCGACCCCTTCCTCATGAAAAAAATTACTCTGTTACTTTACCCTGTAACGGGTCTCTTCCAATCTGTATTTCTTCGTCTTCACTTGTTCCTTCTTCACACCCTCACCCGTGACTTTTACGATAGCTACACGGTTCTTGTCGTTCTCGGCAAACGGTTGCACGGTGTCGCCCTTATATTCGGAAGTAATGACAGATCGGCTCACACCGGCCTTCACCAATGCTGCAACGACTTTCTCCGCCCGTTCCTTGGAATATTGCATATTCAACTCCGGCGTTCCCGTGGCTTTATCTGCATAAGCGGTTACCTGCACGCTGCAATTCTTATGCGCCTTGACGAAATCGGCTATCTTCTGAATCTTTGAAGCCGGATCCGGTTCGCTCAAACGGATTTTATAGTAAATATTGTCCTCATAAGTGACTTTTTCGGGCACGTCCCTATACGTGATGTCGTCATACCAAACGGTATCCGTACGCGTAGCCCATTCCTCTGCCACCGGAACCGGCTCTTCCGCCATCTTCTCGGTCTTCTTCTGCCCGAATTTGAAAATCAGACCTAAAGAAGCTGTGGCAGCCCAGTCATTTCGGTCGGTCGTTTTAGAATTGATACGATCGGCTCTGTTATTAGCGGCCAATTCCAGATTCAGCCCGAAATGTTTGGCGATATTGAAATCGAGCTGCATTCCCAACCGCACATTATGCGAAAGCCTACGGTCCTGCCATGCCATCGGATAGTTCTCGGCTGCTTTGGTAGCCAACGCGTGGAAATCGTCATTGTCCCATGCGCCTGCCAATCCTACACCTCCAAGAAGAATAAGATTAAAGACACGATCTTTATCGCTACGGAACATGTTGGTCACGTTCAACAGCAAGTCCGCACTACCCGTCACCGTATTGAAATCGTAAGTTTCATTCAAAGACTTGATGCCGCCTTTGTTTTCATAACCGCTCACATGCAAACGTGCCCCGATGACCGGATTGAAATAAGCACCGAACGAAACGCCGTAACTCGGTGTGATCAACTTGCTGAAATCATAATGAGTAAAAGACACTTGCGCGCCCCCGTTCAACCCGAAGAACATGTGCGGATACGGACGATAATCTTTCTCACTGTTTCCTTCTCCGGCATAAGCCACTCCCGTGCCTATGGCCATAGCCATAACCGCGAGCATACATCTTATCTTTCTCATCAGTCTATATTTTTATGATTCAACTTGGATTAAGTTCACAAATATAAGATAAATACGAGAAGCTAACAATCTTTTTTAACTTTTTCTTAAAAAAAAGGGAGGATAAGCGAAAAGCGGAGCATTTTACTCAACTGTTAATAAAAAAAAGGCTATATTTGCACGTTTGCGCATCGCCGCAATTTATTGACCATTTTACATATATGACATGTCTGCTGTAACCATAAAAAAAATATCGACTCGCCGTGAGTTGAAAGCGTTCATACGCTTCAACTACGAACTGTACAAGGACTGTCCGTACGCCGTGCCCGACTTTTTGGAAGACACGCTCGACACGTTCAACCCGCAGAAAAACGCAGCCTTCGATTTCTGCGACGTGGATTATTTCCTGGCTCTGCGCGAAGGAAAAATCGTGGGGCGCGTGGCTGCCATCATCAACCATAAGGCCAATCAGACATGGGGGACGAACAACGCCCGTTTCGGTTGGATCGACTTCACGGACGACCCGGAAGTGAGCCGCGCCCTGATGGACACGGTGGAAGCTTGGGGACGTGCCCACGGATGCGACAAGCTGGTAGGGCCTTTAGGGTTTACGGATATGGACCCGGAAGGCATGCTCACCGGCGGCTATGACCAGTTGAGCACGATGTCCACCACGTATAACTACCCTTATTACCCGACACACATGGAACGTTTGGGGTATACGAAAGAAGTGGACTGGGTGGAGCGCAAGATACGCGTACCCGACCGCGATCGTCAGGCACACATGGACAAATATTTCCGCGTGGCGGAAATGAGCGCCAAACGCTATAACCTTCACGTACGCAAATTCAAAAGCGCCCGCGAAATACGCAGGGGAGGATGGGGACCCAAGATTTTCAACGTAGTCAACAAAGCATACGCCCCGTTGTACGGTTATTCCGAAATGAACGAGCGGCAGATCGCCCAATACGTCAACACTTACCTTCCGCTCGTAGACATGCGGCTGGTCACGGTCGTAGAAGATGCCGAAGGACGCATCATAGCCATGGGGGTGGGTATGCCTTCCCTCTCGCACGCTTTGCAGAAAGCCAAGAGCCGCCTGTTCCCCTTTGGTTGGTACCATTTGGTCAAGGCGCTGTTCTTCAAGCATTCGGACATCATAGATTTGTTGCTCGTGGCCGTCCTCCCGGAATATCAGAACAAAGGGGTCAATGCCATGCTCTTCGCCGACCTCATCCCCATTTGCCAGCAGATGGGCTTTAAGTTCGGCGAAACGCATCCGCAACTGGAGACCAACGAAAAAAGCCAGGGGCAATGGGCTTACTTAGACGCAGAGGTACATAAACACAGACGTTGCTATCAGAAGTCACTTAAATAGAAACACACTATGGCAGAAGAAGAGAAACCAAACGAAGCACCGATACTTACCGAATATACCGAAGACCACATCCGCCACTTGTCGGACATGGAACATATCCGTACCCGTCCGGGCATGTACATCGGAAAGCTGGGCGACGGTTCTCATGCCGAAGACGGTATCTACGTGCTTTTGAAGGAAGTGATAGACAACAGCATCGATGAGTTCAAAATGAACGCCGGCCGACGGATAGAAATCACCGTAGAGGACAACTTGCGGGTCAGCGTACGCGACTATGGCCGCGGTATTCCTCTGGGCAAACTCATCGAAGCGGTGAGCATGCTCAACACGGGCGGCAAATACGACTCCAAGGCATTCAAGAAGAGCGTGGGACTGAACGGAGTGGGTGTAAAAGCGGTCAACGCGCTCAGCTCGCACTTCGAAGTGCGAAGCCATCGCGACGGCGAAATGCGCCGGGCCACTTTCGAACGCGGAATCCTGACCGGCGAATCGACGGAACCGACAGCCGACGAAAACGGAACTTTCATCTATTTCGAACCGGACAGTGCTTTGTTCAAGAACTATACGTTCCGTACCGAATTCATCGAAACGATGCTGCGCAACTATACGTACCTGAACACGGGACTGACCATCATGTTCAACGGACGCCGCATCCATTCCCGCAACGGTCTGGTAGACCTGTTGAACGACAATATGACCAACGACGGGCTCTATCCTATCATCCACCTGAAAGGAGAAGACATAGAAATAGCCTTTACCCACACGGGACAATACGGCGAAGAATATTATTCGTTCGTCAACGGACAGCATACGACCCAAGGCGGCACGCACCAAAGTGCCTTCAAGAAACACATTGCCGAGACCATCAAAGATTTCTCGGGCAAGAACTTCGATTACGGCGACATCCGTAACGGACTGGTGGCGGCCATCGCCATCAACATCGAAGAACCGCTCTTCGAAAGCCAGACGAAAATCAAACTGGGGTCGCTGACCACCATACCCGACGGCGGAATCAGCATAGACAAGTTCGTGGGCGACTTCGTCAAAGAACAGGTGGACAACTATCTGCACAAGAATACGGACATCGCCGACATTATCATACAGAAAATCACCGAAAACGAAAAGGAACGCAAAGCCATCGCCGGCGTGACGAAACTGGCACGCGAACGGGCCAAAAAGGCCAATCTGCACAACCGCAAGCTACGCGACTGCCGCATCCACCTAAACGATGCCAAAGGCGACTTGAAGGAGGATAGCAGCATCTTCATCACCGAAGGCGACTCGGCCAGCGGCAGTATCACCAAGAGCCGCGACGTGACGACCCAAGCGGTATTCAGTCTGCGCGGCAAGCCGTTGAACTGTTTCGGCCTCACGAAGAAGGTGGTGTACGAAAACGAGGAGTTCAACCTCCTGCAAGCCGCCCTGAACATCGAAGACGGACTGGACGGGCTACGCTATAACAAAGTCATCGTGGCTACCGATGCCGACGTGGACGGCATGCACATCCGCCTGCTGATGATTACTTTCTTTCTCCAGTTCTTCCCCGAACTCATTAAGAAAGGACACGTATATATTCTCCAGACTCCCCTCTTCCGCGTACGCAACCGCAAAAACAAAATCGGCAAGCAAAAACTGAAGGAACTGGAAGAAGAAGCCAAGGCTGCCAAATCGGACTTCATCACCCGCTATTGCTATTCCGACGAGGAGCGTGTGGCGGCCATCGAAGCCTTAGGTCCCGACCCGGAAATCACCCGTTTCAAAGGGCTTGGGGAAATCTCTCCCGACGAATTCAAACACTTCATCGGTCCGGACATCCGTCTGGAACAAGTGTCGTTGCATAAGAGCGACCAAGTGAAAGAGCTATTGGAATATTACATGGGCAAGAATACCATGGAACGACAAAACTTCATTATCAACAATCTGGTCATTGAGGAAGACCGTGCGGAAGAAGACGAAACCGCAGAAACCGCTATATAAAGATTCATCAATGGAAAAAATAGCCATATTCCCCGGTAGTTTCGATCCCTTTACCAAAGGACACGAATCTCTGCTACGACGGGGACTTACGCTCTTCGACCGCATCATTATCGGCGTGGGCATCAATGAATACAAGCGTATGGAACAAAGTACGGAAAAGCGCATTGCCGCCCTGCGCAAGCTTTTTGCCGGGGACGAACGTATCCAGGTGGAGGGTTACTCGGACTTGACCGTAGATTTCGCAGCCCGCCATCACGCCCGCTTCATCCTGCGCGGCATACGCTCCATCAAGGATTATGAATATGAAATGAACATAGCCGACCTGAACCGACGGTTGACAGGCGTGGAGACTATAATCCTGTTCACAGAACCGGAATGGGCGTTCATCAGTTCCACGATGGTGAAAGAACTTATGCACTTCGGGAAGGACATCTCGCCTTATATCCCGGAAGGGCTGGAATACGAATAAACAACAACTCAGCACAAACATCATGAAAAAAACTCTTTGGGCAGCCTTGCTCTTCTGCCTTCCGTGGACAGCTCCGGCACAACGGAAAGGGAACATGTCGGAAATGGAACAGTCCATGCGTAAACTCTCCATGGCCCAGTTGGCCATCAGCAGCCTGTACGTGGACAGTGTAGACGAAGTGAAACTGACGGAGGACGCTATCAACGGGATGCTCTCCAAACTGGACCCGCACTCCTCTTATACCAACGCCGAGGAGACCAAGAAAATGAACGAACCGTTGCAAGGTAATTTCGACGGTATCGGCGTACAATTCAACATGCTGGAAGACACGCTTGTCGTCATTCAGCCCGTGGCCAAAGGACCGTCGGAAAAGGTGGGCATCCTAGCCGGCGACCGCATCGTCAGCGTGAACGACACGGCCATTGCCGGTGTGAAGATGAGCCGTGAGGAAATCATGCGCAGATTGCGCGGCCCGAGAGACACAAAAGTAAAATTGGGTGTGGTGCGGAACGGTATCAAAGACCGATTGGAATTCATCGTCACGCGAGACAAGATTCCTGTATCTACCGTAGATGCGGCTTTCATGGTAACCCCCACCGTGGGACTTGTCCGTCTGTCCAGTTTCGGTAGCACGAGCCATGATGAAGTGAAGAAAGCCATCAAGGACTTGCAAGACCAAGGCATGAAGGACTTGATACTGGATTTGCAGCAGAACGGCGGCGGATATATGGATGCCGCGACGGGTATAGCCAGTGAGTTCCTGCCCAAAAACGATTTGATTGTCTACACCAAAGGATTACGCACTCCCTATAAAGAATTCCGCGCCCAAGGCCCGGGATTGTTCCGCGAAGGAAGAATCATCGTATTGGTGGATGAATATTCGGCCTCGGCCTCCGAAATCGTCACAGGAGCCATCCAAGACCAAGACCGCGGTTTGGTGGTAGGTCGCCGCACGTTTGGCAAAGGTTTGGTACAAAAACCTTTCGTCTTGCCTGACGGCTCTATGATCCGGCTGACCGTAGCACGTTATTATACCCCGAGCGGACGCTGCATCCAAAAGCCCTACACCATGGGAGATAAGATGAAGTATAACATGGACGTCATCGAACGTTACAACCATGGCGAACTGACCAACGCAGACAGCATCCACTTCCCCGACTCCTTAAAATATAAGACTTTGCGCAAAAGCCGTACCGTCTATGGAGGAGGAGGCATCATGCCGGACTATTTCATACCGTTGGATACGACACGATACACCAAGTTCCATCGCGAACTGACGGCCAAAGGTGCCATCGTCAACGCCGACCTCAAGTTTATTGATAAATACCGTAAGAAGATCCGGCGCGAATACGCTTCATTCGACAAATTCAAAACCCGTTTTGAGACACCCCAGGAACTCATCGACCTGGTGCTCGCAGAAGGCGAAAAAGCAGGCGTGAAGCCCAAAGACGAGGAAGAACTGCAAAAGACATTACCGGAACTGAAACTTCAGATGAAAGCCTTGATTGCACGGGACATCTGGGATATGTCGGAATACTTCGCCGTCATGTACGAAGAGAATCCATTCGTGAAAAAAGCATTGGAGCTCCTTGAGCAATAACATTCAAACCACCCTATACAGGAGTTTCACCCAAACATCCTTCATCGTTCAGAATACGCCATAAACCATTCATAATATTTATATTACGCTCTGAAGGATGTTTCAGGTATTTCTCAGCCAAATGTCATTTCATTCTCAGCCAAACGTTTTATCGTTTGGCTGAGAATGAAAAAACGTTCTGCGCCAAACATTTTACGGCTCTCCACCATGAAAGGAAGCTGAAAGACGACCTCTCAATTCTTCAGTCCATAACACATTATATAATAACCATTTACTATGTATCCTGAAAGATGAAAGGCATTTTCCGGAAAAGTATGGAAGAGGGAAAGGCATGGGAGTGTCGAGTTCGACGGCTATCCGATTTCTTTGAGGAAGGACGACACGGAGAGCGCAGAAACGTGCACTAATGTGCGGAAATGTGCACAAATGTGCAACCTCCGCCATACGGCCCCTAACTTTGCCGTAAAAAACGAAGTACATGGAACTGAAACACATCGTAAGGAGGGCGGTACGCCGATGGGCGGAGAAAATCGCGAGTAAGCGAGCGCAGAGGCAAGCTCGCTTGGCTCTGCCGAGTGGGAGCGATTTATCAAAAAGGATAGCCGGACGTTTGGGAGTTGCCGGAAGCGTGGCCGGTTATATCGGAGAAACAACAGTCACCGAATCGCGACCGGAAGCCTCCACAAGGCCGGCCTCCCGGAAGGCGGAAGCCCATGACGCGAAAGACAACGCGCCTGCCCACCTCGACCACCAGTTGGCCGCTTTCGCGGAGGCACGTTACGACCTGCGCCACAACCTGCTGACGGGGCA
>OIWT01000175.1_pt1 | contig 91867 bp, 86 predicted proteins | sample 1587701 | NCBI WGS metagenome assembly OIWT01 (sample SAMEA3888904, study PRJEB22519) | human gut metagenome | biome: human gut; feature: human-associated habitat; material: faeces | place: Denmark | collected 2009
GTTACACCGGCACGGAGAAATGGGCGATTGTAACAGAACTGGCGGAAGAAGAATTATGGGTTAAATACCCTGATGTTATCCGTCGGTACACTCCGTTCATTCTGCTTTCTATGGCTCAGGGCGAAGTGATTGACGAGTCATACAGAAACAACGATAAGTACGAAAAGCGAGCAAAAAGAACAATCGATGTGTACGGATATGAAGATGACATCTCTGAACAGTTCCACCGGGAACTGATTACTCCGTTTGTTGACCCGTTTGAGCAAGCGGAGGAAGAACGGATTGAGGAAGAAAAGGAACAGCTCCGCCAGTTAGAAATTGCAAAAGTCAGAAAGGTATTGGAAATGCTGAAACCCGTTCAGAGAGAACGACTGATAAAAGCAATTTTGTTAGGTATGAGTTCAAGAAAAATCGCAAAGGAAGAAGGCGTATATTACAGCGTTGTAGATAAGTCGATTGCCGCTGCAAGAAAAAATTTCAAGAAATTTTATGAAAACCTCTGATTTTGGGTGTGCAATTTGACCCCCTTTGTCCAAATGAGTGAAGGGGTTATTTCAATTCCGGATACGAAATGCACTTTCAAGACTAAATGAACAGAGAGGTTATACATATATGCAGAGAAAAGAAATTCAGCGTGGAGATTTATTCTACTACGATTTTGGAAAAAGAGAGGGGTCTGTCCAGTCGGGAGAGAGACCTGTAATGGTAATTCAGGCGGACAACTTTAATGCAAATGCTCCGACAATTATTGTTGCTGCTGTTACGGCTGTGATGAAAAAGAAGTATCTTCCTTCACACATCATTTTGGGTGAGGACTTCGGTCTGAAGAAGCCGTCAATGGTTCTTCTTGAACAGATACAAACCGTCAATAAGGACGAACTGACAGACTACATTGGTTCGGTAAACGACGAAAGGCTTTGGAAGCAAATTAACGCAGCTCTTAAAAAGACTTTCGGTTTATGGATTTACAACACAGACAGAAACGGAGATGTTCGCTGCTTATGTCCCAAGTGCCTGAGCGACTATATCCACGACCCGAATTATGTTGTCAGGCGTCTTGACCCTTTTGCGAAAAGCAAAGACCACTGCGATAAGTGCAATAACAGCGGTTGGGATTATATCGTTTATGACAAACGCACCTCGAACAAAGGAAAGGGGTGCAGGAATGTCTAAACAAATCAGGAACAAGTTCAAATATGATATTCCGATTTATCACAGACCTATTATTTCCGTTGACGAAGCGACAGCTTATTCAGGAATAGGAAGAACTAAATTGTATGAGCTGACCACAATGGAAAATTGCCCCTTTGTAATTTGGGTAGGGACACGAAGGGTGATTAAAAGAAAATCATTTGTTGAGTATCTTGAAAGGCAATACTCAATTTAGCCTAAATGTCAAGTATGCGATGAGTCAATTCGCATCATTGGCTCATCGCAATTTTTCCAGTATCCTTTATGGCAGAAACGGCAAGGAGGTCATAGAGATGTCGGAAAAAAGAGCAACAAGAGTCAGGAATAAATATAAGTATGATGTTCCTTTATGGCACAGACCCATACTGTCTGTGGCAGAGGCTACCGAGTATTTTGGAATAGGCAGCAACAAGATATATGAATTGACAGAAAAAGAAAACTGCCCATTTGTTATTTGGATAGGTTCAAGGAGAGTTATTAAGAGAACTGCGTTTGAACGATTTCTTGAAAAGCAGTATTCGATTTAGGTAGGAATGGAGGAAATAGAAATGGCAGAGAATAAAAAGCAGTTTGAAATTCCGTTGTATGAAAAGCCTTTTCTTTCGATAGAAGAAGCGTCTGTATATACGGGAATCGGCAGAGACAAGTTATACGAACTTACAAATCCGGAAGATTGTCCTTTCGTTTTATGGATTGGCAATCGCCGAATGATTAAGAGAAGGGTTTTTGATGAGTACATTGAAAAATGCTACTCAATATGATGGGAGGTGTTAGTAATGGACAATAAAGAAACGGCAGAGCATTTTAGAAGCAGGAGTTCAGAAGTACCTTTATGGCACAGACAGAATATCTCAGTAGAAGAAGCCAGTGGGTACACAGGACTTGGAAGAGACACGATATATTCTCTCACGCAGGAAGATGACTGTGACTTTGTATTAAAAGTCGGACACAGAACGATGATAAAGCGAAAAAAGTTCGAGAATTATTTGGAAAACCTTTCGTCGATATAGGAGGTGCTTTAGGTGTTAAGAGTTATTAGTGAAGAAATCACTGCTTACAGAAGGCAGATTGATGAAAGAAAAAATGATTTACCACTATGGGAACGAAAAGTCCTTACTTGTGATGAAGCAGCCGCATATTCCGGAATTGGTATTAGAAGGCTGAGAAAAATGGCATTGGCAAAAGGGTGTCCGTTTGCTATTGCAAATGGTACACAGATTTTGATAGCAAGAGAAAAGTTTGACGCTTATATGGATAAAGCGGAAAAGGTTTAGGAGGAAAATAAAATGGCAAAGACAAAAAGACGAGATAAATCAAGAGTGGTTCTCCGTACAGGAGAATCACAACGTGCAGACGGTACATATCATTATAGTTGGACGGATGCAAATCGCAAAAGGCGTTATGTATATGCCAAGACACTCGATGAGCTTCGCTACAAAGAGGAGCAGATTGAAAAAGATAAAAAAGACGGCATAAAGGCAGAAGCTCGATATACTACCCTCAATGATATGTATGAGCTTTGGAAAGACTTGAAACGAGGTCTTAAAAACAATACCTTTGAAAACTATAAGTATATGTATGAGACATTCGTTCGTAATCAAATTGGCTCAAAGACGGTATCTTCTTTGAAAAAGACAGATATTAAAAGGTTCTATAATTACCTTGCAGATGAAAGACATCTAAAACCGGCGACTATTGACAATATCCATACGGTTCTTCATCAGATTTTGGATATGGCAGTTGATGATGATTATCTCAGAAATAACCCTTCCAATAATGTGCTGAAAGAGTTAAAGCAGTCCCATTGTTTTCAAACGGAGAAACGCAGAGCCTTAACGAGACCGGAACAGGAATTATTTTTGAGCTATCTGAAGAATACACCGTCTGCAAGTTTGTGGTATCCAATTTTTGCGGTGTTGGTTGGAACGGGACTTCGTGTTGGTGAAGCAACGGGTCTAAGATGGTGCGACATTGATTTGGACGAAGGAATTATCAATGTTAATCATACGCTGGTATATTATGACCATAGAACCGACGGTAGTAAGCGTGGCTGCTATTTTAATATCAATACCACGAAAACGCCGGCTGGCAAACGCCAAGTCCCGATGTTGGATTTTGTCAAAGAAGCATTCCTTATGGAAAAAGAAAGACAGGAGCTTCTTGATATTCATTGTGAAGCTGTTGTAGACGGATATACTGATTTTATCTTTCTTAACCGTTTTGGACAACCGCAACATCAGGCAACCCTTAACAAAGCAATCCGTCGTATTATCCGTGACTGCAATGATGAACAGTTTCTGAAAGATGAAAATGCAAAGGTTTTGCTTCCGCATTTTAGCTGCCACTCATTAAGGCATACATTCACGACAAGAATGTGTGAAGCAGGGGTTAATGTAAAGGTTATCCAGGATACGCTTGGACACAAAGATATTTCTACAACCCTTAATATTTATACCGATGTGACGAAGGAGTTAAGGAGGTCTGAATTTGAAGGTCTTGACTCGTACTTCAAAAATGAGTATAATAAGGCGAATGAAGTATTATAAACTGCTCGTTTTCGTGGGCATTAGATTTACATCATTTACACCAATTTCTACAAATAATGCTGCTCCGAGGGTGTACGTTTAGGAGATAGGAAAGTCTAAAAATGGGCTTCAAACAACATATCAGTAGAACTTGGCAGATGATAGAACAGCAAGTGAATGATGTACCATTTCGTCCCGACAATGAAGCCAATCGGATCGGAGAAGAAGGACGATGCAGAATCGAAGAGAGTCAGAGTTCTTGATAAAACAAAGATCGAAGTAGAGCCTCTGTTTGAAGAATATGTAGATTTTGATTCGTTTGCAGCCTGCGACTTCAGAGCTGTAAAAATCAAAGAATGCACGGCAGTTGCAAAGAGCAAGAAGCTTCTGAAGTTCGTTCTTAACGACGGAAGCGGCACCGACAGAATCATTCTTTCGGGTATTCACGAATATTATGAACCGGAAGAACTGGTTGGAAAGACCGCAGTTGCGATTACAAATCTTCCGCCGAGAAAGATGATGGGCGAAGAAAGCAACGGCATGCTTCTGTCCTGTGTCAACAAATACGACGGCGAAGAAATGCTGAACTTCATCCTTTTGGATGATCAGATTCCGGCAGGCGCAAAAGTGTACTAAAAAATTCGGAACTTGGGCATGATGCTTAAGTTCCTTTTTGCCTCTTTTTACTTGAAAATCAGAGCTATAAAGTATATAATGATGAATAACAAAGCCTTTATGGGCGGAAATTTTCAATGATACGGAGCGGATTTTATGGAAATTAAGAGAGATTCTTATCTTCAGCAGTTGATTTCATACCGTTTTGACGGTTTGGTAAAAGTCATTACAGGCATTAGAAGATGCGGGAAATCATACCTCCTAAAAAAGATATACAGAGATTATTTGCTTCAAAACGGTGTAAAGGAGGGACAGATTATTACGGTTGAGCTTGACCTTGCAAAAGACATTAAATACCGGAATCCGCTTACACTTTCGTCGTATGTCAGAGAGAAAGTGGAGGGAAGCAAGGAAGAATATTATCTTTTTGTTGATGAGATACAAATGTCCGATGAGGTAAAAAACCCATTCAACGCAGACGGCAGAAAGATTACCTTTTATGACGCCTTGAATGATTTGAGAAGTTTATCCAACTTAGACGTTTATGTGACCGGAAGCAATTCCAGAATGCTTTCGAGTGATATTCTTACTGAGTTCAGGGGGCGGAGTGATGAAATCAGGGTGCATCCGCTTAGCTTTGCTGAGTATTATTCCGCCGTGGGCGGTGATAAAAACGAGGCGTTTGATGAGTATGCTTTTTATGGTGGCATGCCGCTTATTTTATCAAGACCAAACGATGCGGCAAAAATGAATTATCTCAAGTCGCTTTTTTCAGAGGTGTATATTAAAGATATTGTTGAGCGCAAGAAAATAGAAAGGCAGGATGTGTTGGAGCAGATTTTAGACTTGCTTTGTTCATCCATTGGGTCATTAACCAATCCTTCTAAAATCGCCAATACTTTGAACTCCAAGCAGGGCTGCGCGGTATCAGGCGATACGATTCGTGCATATATCGGGCATTTGGAAGATGCATTCCTTTTTTCTGAAAGCAAGCGTTATGATTTAAAGGGGAAATCCTATTTTGATTCTCCGAATAAATATTATAGTGAGGATATAGGGCTTAGAAATGCGCGAATCGGCTTCCGCCAACAGGAAATGACACACATAATGGAGAACATCATATATAATGAGCTTGCTATCCGGCAGCTTTCGGTTGATGTGGGAGTTGTTTATGCGAGAACGCTCAATGATAACGGCAGTTCGGTCCGCGTGCCGAGAGAAATTGATTTCGTGGTAAATTCGGGGGGAAAGAGAACTTATATACAATCGGCATATGCCATGCCTACGGAAGAAAAGGCAGAAACAGAAATCAGACCATTTACTCTTATCGGCGATTCCTTTCCTAAAATTGTAGTGCGGCGGGATATTGGCAAGCGCTGGTATGATGATAATGGTATTTTGCATATAAATTTAATTGATTTTCTTTTGGATAAGGAGCTTATTTGAGGATGCAGCTTTAAGATAAGGAGGAATTATATGGAGCAATTGAGAGCAAAAAAAGGGTTTATCTGTGATATGGACGGTGTAATCTACCGCGGCGGCAATTTATTGCCGGGAGTCAGGGAATTCGTAGACTGGCTTAACAGAGAAGCGAAGAAATTCTTGTTTCTGACCAACAACAGCGGACAGACACCGCTCGAGCTGAAACTGAAACTGCAGAATATGGGAATGGACATTGACGAAAGTCATTTCTATACAAGTGCGATGGCAACCGCAAAGTTTGTGAGCGAGCAGACACATCACTGCAATGCCTATGTAATCGGAGAACCGGGATTGGTCGGAGCACTTTATCAGTGTGGAGTTGCCATTACGGACAAGGATCCCGATTATGTAATCGTCGGCGAGAGCCAAAGCTATAATTATGAGACGATTTGCAAGGCTGTGTCCCTGGTCCGCGGCGGAGCGAAGCTGATTGGAACCAATTTCGATATGACGGGACCCTCGACCAGAGGAATTATTCCGGCATGCAGGGCACTCATCTCGCCGATTGAGATGGCGACCGGAAAGCAGGCATATTTCGTGGGAAAACCGAATCCTCTTATGATGAGAACCGGACTGAAGATGCTGGGCGTGCATTCTGAGGAAGCTGCAATGATCGGTGACCGTATGGATACAGATATCATAGGCGGAGTGGAAAGCGGACTGGATCCGATTCTTGTTTTGTCGGGAGTGACGAGCAGAGAAGAAGTCGACCTCTTCCCGTACAGACCGCGTCTGATTCTAAACGGAGTCGGAGATATTCCGGAATAAAGGGGGAAGACATGAAAGCAACGGTAATTGTAGACAACAAGAAAAGTGAAGACCTCAAAGGCGAGTGGGGACTTTGCATATACATAGAATACAACGGGCAGAATATTTTGCTCGACGCGGGAGCATCGGATTTGTTTGCCGAAAACGCTGCGAGACTCGGAATGGATCTTAAAGCCGTGGACGCGGCAGTCCTTTCGCATGCGCACTATGACCACGCAAACGGAATGGAGAAATTTTTCCTCACAAATGATGAAGCAAAGTTTTATGTGCGGGAAACCTGCGATGAAAACTGCTATACAAAGTGGTGGTTTTTCAGCAAATACATAGGGATACCGAAGAAAATACTCGAGGAATATCCGGACCGATTTGTTTTTGCAAAAGATGACACGAAAATTGCGGACGGAGTCTACCTCATCCCGCATAAGACACCGAACCTCGAAAAAATCGGAAGACGGGAGCACATGTACCAACGCAGAGCTGACGGATGGCATCCGGACAATTTTTCGCATGAACAGAGTCTGGTGTTTGAGACCGACAAGGGTCTTGTGATTTTTAACAGCTGTTCCCACGGTGGTGCGGCTAATATCATAAACGAGGTTGCACGAACTTTTCCGGACAAAGAGGTTCATGCGATAATCGGAGGATTTCACCTCTACAACAAATCGGCGGCAGAAGTTCGCGAATTCGCCAAGCGGGTCAAAGAAACCGGCATACAATATGTGTGTACCGGCCACTGCACCGGAGATAAAGCCTATGCGATTCTCAAAGAGGAACTTGGCGACAAGCTCCATCAGCTTCGCTGTGGCCTTGTGATGGAATTTTAAAAATGAAAAGGGAATACAGCAAATGAAAATGAAGAGAAAATTAGTCTTAGTCTTGGCTTTGTCCTTAGTGATATCGATGATTCCGGCGCCTGTATCCGCTGCACTCAAGAGTGCCGGCTCTCCGACGGAAGTTCAGACCTTGGTATCCGGTGAAGGCTGCGGAGTATAATATCTCTGTGCGCTAGAAAGGCCGCAATGCGAGTGACTGGGCAGGACGTGCTATCCCGACGGATATGGGCGAGTATAATAAGTTTTCTTTTGAACTGCAGAACTTGACGAAGCTGAACGGCGCGATGAGCGGCGATTATGTTTTGCTGATTACGAAGCAGTTAGGCTCTAAACCGGGACCGGCTATCTATAAAAACTGTGCATTCCGTGTAACCAACGGACACTTCTCGATTTTGCAGTATGATAAGGTTATCAGCGAAAACGCACGCATTGATAAGAACGCCAACAAGAAGAAAAAAGCTTCCGCTTTCAAGAAAACCAATCTCAGCGATGTGAAGACGATTTGCTTCCGTGACCCGGTAACGAAAAAGGTTGCGTCAGTGACCAAGAAGAAGGTAAACTACTTCAAGACGGTTTCCAACGAAGTTGTGAAAGGCGCATCGACCAATTACGAAAAACTCCTGAAGATTTACGAATATGTCGCAGAAAACTTCTACTATGATAATGTGGCATTTTCCTCAGGAAGCAAGCAGTACATAGACCCTTACCGCAATCTTTACAATATGAGAAACAAGAAAAAGAGTGCGAACAGTGAAGACGGCAAGGTTGCTACAACCTGTGTCGGCTATTCGGCAGCAGTCTGCGCGCTTGCCAGAGCGCAGGGAATTCCGACTAGGATTGTAAACGGACACCACATCAGTCTTAACGGAACAGGGTACAACAACTGGTCGACAGAAAAGAACATCACCAAGCTCGACCACTGGTGGAACGAATGTTATGTTGACGGACGCTGGATTACGGTTGACGCAACCACAGGCAACAGCAATAAGTGGGACAGCACTACCAACACCTGGACTTATACAGGTCTGACCAACTACATCTACTTCGATCCGACGCCAGAACAGCTTGCAACATCGCATATGCTGCTGGCAGTTAAAGGAATATGAACATAAATACGGATATTACAATCAATCAAATAATTGAAAGTTCCATTTATTTCACCGCAACAGTCTCGACTTTCTGGATTTTGTTTCGCCAATGGCTTCGTTTTTCCGTTAAGAAAACCTTAGGTCTGGCAGCGGTATTTGTATTCATTGACGATGTATCGGCTCTGCTGACTCCTTTTGGAAGCGGATGGATTCTTTCAATCATATTTCTGGTGGATGCAGCAGCGGAGATACAACTGGTAAAGTGGGGATATCGGCGGAAGGCGTGCATTTTGTACGAAATTCAGTGTCTGCTTTTTAATATACTTGGCATCGCGATTATTGCAGCCCTTACGGCACTTTACGGCATGCTTATGGGAAGAGACAGTCAGACATGGTTTTTAGATGAAACCGCCACGCAAGCGGACTACATCATAAAATATATTGGAATGATAATCGGCTATGTGGTATCTTTCTGGATTACAAAAAAATGCATTCTCCTTCTGGAATACCTTACAGAAAAAGAAGTATGGATTTTTTCAGTTGGTCTGGTTGGGCTGCACTTGCTGTTCACTTTCGTGACACGGACCTTTATGGAGGATTCGAGTCAATATATGGCCGGATTTTTTGTGACACTGTACGGCATTTACAATGTAGGAATGGCACTGCTTGGCGTATTGACTTTGATGCTTCCGCTTCTTCGCTTGCGGCGTGAGAACCGGGAATTGCGAAATCAGATGGAAGAGCAGTACGAGTACTATCGTAAGGTATTGGAAACACAGCAACAGCTTCGAGAGAGTCGCCACGATTTAAAGAACAGATTGGTTGTCAAAGCGATGGCTTCAGACAGAGAACAATAAATTATATAAGAATCAGACAATCCCCCTCCATAGACTGTGCGGTATAACGGCACTCCTCGGAGGGGGATTTAGCTATCGGTTTCGTTCCTTGAAAGGTTCGTTTGATATATATGGTTCCTTTTGATTTGTCAGTCCAAGCAGATAGTCTGTTGAAACATGGTAAAATTTTGCGAGCTTAATTAATATGTCGGTCGGAATATCTAAATCCCCTCGTTCGTAGTTACTGTAAACGCGCTGGGAACAATGCAGAATTTCACCCATTTCTCGCTGTGTTAAGTCGCTGTCCTCCCGCAAATCTCTGATTCTTCTGTACATGTTGAATTTGTTTCCTCCAAAAAACTGACAATTCTAATATTCACCAAAGAAAATTTTTTATTACAAAAAATTTTATCATGTCAAAGTGAACAACTGGTAAGTTAGCGGAGTATCCACTAAAAAAGTATGGACAAATGAGAGTTAGAATTGACTTTTAGCGAGATATTCGCTAAAATTATGATAAGCTTGTGTGTTTGTAGTAGAAAGTGCAGCATGAACAGGAAGTGCGCTGAGAAGGAGATAAGAGAATGGATTTTGGACTTAATGGAATAACAGCTTTTTTGTTAGGAATTTCAACACAGCTTATTTTGGTCTATGCTTTATTTCGGCAGTGGTTTCGCTTTTCAACCCAAACTACGCTTCTTGTGGTCGCAGCACTGAAAACAATGGAGCTGTGCGCAAATGAAATCGTGACGGACGAAACGCGGTGGATATTGGCAATTCTTGCGACGCTTCAGACGCCTTTGCTGATCCCACTGATGAAAAAAGGCATGCGCAGACTGATGCTGATTATATATATGCTTTATGCGTTCATATATAATGCCTTCGGAGGGATTGTCATTTCTGCTATGACTACCGTTTACGGTATTCTCGCAGGCAAAAGCAACCAGACTTGGTTTATAGGGGCAACAATGACGCAGGCGGATTTCGTGCTGAAATGGACGGGCGCAATACTCTGCTATGCGGCAGCGATTTTGATTTGCCGTAAATGTATCCTGCTGCTTGAATATCTGAGCGAACGGGAAAAATGGGTTTTTTCACTGGGGTTCATCATTACGGATGTTGCAGGAATGATGGTTACTCGAATTTTTGCAACAAGTTCAGAGGCTATGCTGGGCGGTTTTTTGCTTGCCGTATACGCAATCTATATTATTGGGCTGGCGGTTTTCACTACGCTGACATTAGTGCTGCCGCTAATTCGGCTACGGCGCGAAAATCGCAGGCTGCGAATACAGATGCAGGAACAATACGAGTATCATCAAAAGGTACTCGAAACACAGCTCCGGCTGCGTGAAACCCGCCACGATTTAAAGAATCGCCTTGTGGCGGAAACTGTATCAAGGGAGAAGAATTAAGAGCAAAAAATTTGAAGGTGTGCGAGGTAAAAATGGACTTTAATTTCGTCAGTATATATAGAATTTTTCTTGGCTGCTTTTCGCAGATTATAGCAGTCTATGCAATCTTTCATCAATGGTTCCGCTTCCCGGTGAAAATCTCGATGACTGTGGTAACCGCGCTGGGACTGGTGGAACTTTGGGCGATGAATTATGTGACAGAAGCAAACGGATGGATACTGGGACTTGCCTCGGCGCTTGATCTCCTTGGGCTGATTCCGCTCATGAAAAACGGCGCGCGCAGACTGATGTTAATTCTATTTATGATTTATGTATTCGTCTATAATATATTCGGAGCGGCTATCATTTCTGTTCTGACAACCGTCTATGGTCTTTTCACGGGAAAAAGCAATCAGACTTGGTTTGTAGCCGAAACGATGACACAGGCAGATGTCATACTAAAGGCGATGGGTATATTCCTTGGCTACCTCGTAGCAATTCTGATCTGCCGCAAATGCATATTGCTGCTCGAATATCTGAATGAGCGGGAAAAATGGATTTTTTCGCTGGGATATGCTATCGCGGATGTGCTGTATCTTATGGGCAGCAGAACGTTTATAACGAGCACTGAGGAGCAACTGGGAGGAATCTGGGTTGTTATATATGCCCTGTACAGCGTTTGGCTGGCTGTTTTGACCTTCCTTTCACTAGCGTTACCCCTGATTCGGCTGCGACGCGAAAACAAGCGGCTGAGAATACAGATGGAAGAGCAGTATAAATATTATCAGAAAGTACTCGAAACGCAGCTTCAACTGCGCGAAATCCGCCATGATTTGAAAAATCGTCTTGTGGCGGAAACTGTGGCAAAGGAGAGGAAAAAATTATGACGGATGTACAAGTGAGGACATTAGTAATTGTAACCGGGGCAATACTGTTTGCAGTGGTGGCATTCGTTTTTTGGCGAGCACAAAGTGCCGGAAAGAAAAATCGTCACTTGAATGAACATAAACAACTTCAGCAAGAGCAGCAAAAAGCTTTGCAGGATTATGAACAAAGCATACGCAGTCTGCTTGAAGAAATCGAAAAGGAATCGTGCGATACCGAAACGGCGCTTGCAATTTCTGAGCAATGCAGACAGTATATCGGCGGAACGCTCACAGGGCAGCCGATTGTGGACGCATTGCTGGCATATAAGCGTAAGGAATGCGATGACCGCGGCATACAGCTGGAAATGGAAACGACTGCGTTTCCGTTGGAGGGGTTTTCGGGAGAAGAATATGTGGGGATTCTCGGAAATTTACTGGATAATGCAATGGAGGCTGCTGAAAGGACCACAAAGCCTTGGGTGCGCTTGAAAAGTTTTAAAGCGTCGGGACAATGGATTTTAGAGGTGACAAATTCTAAGCCAATCGATGAAGCGCCATTAGCAGGGAATATGGAAACCATAAAAGAAGATAAAAAAAATCATGGTTTAGGTGTAAAAATCGTGAAACGAATCGTTAAGAAATACAGGGGCGTAGTAAACTACAGAGATTATGAGGATTCTTTCGAGGTGATGATCGCAATACCGCTTGCGGAAATTGAAGGAAGGAATACCGGAAATGTGGAATGTTGTAATTTGTGACGATCAGACTGAAATTCTCAGGGATGTGGAACAGAAGCTGAACAGTTTAAAGATGGAGGAAATCAGGAGTATTATATGCTTTCAATATGCTGATTTTATGATTGGTGAATTGGAAGAACAGCGCTTCGATGCAGACATTTTTATTCTTGATGTGAAACTGAAAGAGATGAATGGCATCGATTTAGCAAGGAAGATTTTGAGACTTCATCCAAACAGTCAGATTATCTTTATGTCGGGATATGATGACTATTTTGAAGACGCATATGAAGTGGAACACTGCTTTTTTCTGAGAAAACCGGTTACGGTTGTGAAACTCGAGAAAGCCGTGCGGCGAGCCATTAAAAATTTAGGCAACAAAAAGAAAAACTTTTTTTATGTTGAAAACAAATCGGGTCAATATGTAATTGACTGCAGTGAGATTTTTATAATTGAAAGGAGAAAACGAAAACTACTGGTGATGGGCGAAAATGGCAAGCTGCTGTGCAGCTTCTACGGGAAATTGGAGGAAGCAGGAGCAAGGCTGCCGGATCATTTTTTCCAATGCCATAACAGCATCTTGGTTAATTTCAAGAAGGCGTGCTCGATTAGCGGAGAGGCATTTTTAATGATAGACGGAAGCAGGGTAGTTATAAGCCGCAGTCATAAAAATGAATGCAAAAGCAGCTTCGCGAGATTTTGCAGTGAAAGGTGTGCGAAGGCAGAAGCAAAAGAGGAGTAGGACGAGGAAGAAGAAACAGTCGGTGATTTCAAGAAATGAAGTCGACCGGCTGTTTTTTTCACAGTAACGACATGATTCGACGAAATTCTACAAAAAGGTACATCATACATACCAAAAGTTACATCTTTCGCACAAAAAAACTTATTGTGCTATGATAGGTATGGATGGTCATCAACGAAAAACAATGACAAAAGTAAGAAAAAATTTAAAATTATGAAAATAAAATACGAATTCAATCGTTGTAATATATAAGGAGATCCACAGAAGAACGAAAAATGACGTGGGCTACTTTTCTCGCGGTCTTCCTGTTTTTAAAAAACAATGAAGAGACGAATCAATTGTTGGCCGTGTTTGGCATCTATATAGAAGATTTAGAAGAATTCATAAAAAAGGATAATCGTAGTACGGACATATAACAAGGAGAGGGAAAAATGGGGATTAAAGAACTCTGCTACAAAATAGAAGTGATTCCGGATTTAAGCTTAAATAAATATTCTTCGTTGGACGGGAATGGGGTTGAAGGTGTTTTAGAAAAACATATGTCTTTCCTGCGCCAATGGAATCGTAAAGGCGCACTTTCTGGAACTTCTATTCATTTATATTACTATTACGATGGCCAAAAGGAAGATGGAACATACGCCATAGGTTCAAAAGGTAGCAAACTCAAAATACTTTTTGCCGTTCGTGGCGAAGAGGAAAAATTGAATAATGTACCTCAATTGGTATCCGCTTCTACACTGTCAGACTATTTCAAGTTTACACCATGTATATTTGAAGAGTTTTTGAAAGAATGTAAGATTGTGGACACATCTTTTTCCGTGTGCAGCACACTAATCAAAAAGGAAGTGTTTGTTAAGTCATCGTTAGAAATGGCAGGTGAAGATGGTGGATATTATACTGTCCCTCAATGGGAAATGAATGAGGATGGTCGTCTTTACAATATGAGTAAGTTGATGGAGTCTTTGGATAAGCAAATGCTTTACCGTATTGATCTTTATCCCGTGGAGAAAAGTTTTGCTCTAAGAGAAGCTCTGAGAAAGCCGACAGCCGTTTTGCGAGAAAGGCAATATTCCAAAGCGGGCGCAATGGGTCAGCGAGATTTTGAAGCTGAAAATGTACTTAAAGGTTACGATGATCTTTTGACGAGTGTGGATTCTTCTCCACATTTTATAGTCAATGCTTTTGTTTTTGCCAACGATCGTGAAAACTCCGCAGTTGTATTAGATGCTGCAGGGGCAGAGGCTTTAACGAAAGGCAATTATGAAATCGCCACTTTCGTAGGCAATTTTACACTTCATGCCTTCCTTAATGAAGAGCCTATAGATTACTACGATAGGCGGAAAAAAGTCATTATGCAGAAGGCGCAGCAGGGCTTAATTATCTGCAAAGAAGAATCTCAAAACTATAAATTGAGATATTTACCGACGCTGTTTACCCTCGAAGAAGCGGCTCCTTTCTTTAGATTTCCTGCGCTATATGAGGGCGAAGTGATTCAAAAGAGAAAAGAGACCGCACCAAAAGAAGTTAGTGCAGAAGATGGCTTGTTCTTGGGCACGGACGACAATGGTTATGATGTTTATTTCCCGTTGAAAAACTTAGCAAAGCATGCGTTTATAGCCGGCGTACCTGGTTCCGGCAAGACAAACACGATGCATCATTTAACGTCTACATTGTGGAAGAAACATCACATACCTTTTTTGGTACTTGAACCTGCCAAGCAGGAATACCGCGCTCTAGTCAATCAAAAAGGCATGGAAGATGTTTATGTCTTTTCGCCGAATGCTGATATGTCGTTTCCACTTCACATCAATCCGTTTGAATTTCCCAAGGGGTTGCTGCTGGCAGAACATATCAGAAGGTTGTGTTCGGTATTTGAGGGTGCATTCCCTCTCGACAATCCTATGCCGTTCCTTCTTGACCAAGCAATTGAAGCTGTGTACCGGGACTTAGGCTGGACTCCGGAAACCATTTACACAGATGAAACAACTCTTAAGTTCCCGACAATGTCCATGTTGTATAAGCGACTTGAGGACGAACTTAAGACTACTACATATAGCGAAGAAATTAGGGGGAATCTCGAATCTGCGCTGAAGGTTCGTATCGGGAGCTTATTGCGTCGAGAAATGGGAGACGTTTTCGACGTCCCGAGCTCAACAATACCACCAGAAAAATGGCTGACCATCCCGGCGGTGATTGAACTAGAGTCTATGGGGACAGGTCCGGCAAATTTCTTAACATTGATGCTATGTGCTCTGATACGAGAAGCCCTGAAAGTAAATCCACATCACGAAAAAGACTATGCTCGTCACGTGATTTTCATTGAGGAGGCGCATAACTTGATCGGCCCAGAAGCGGAGGAAACATCCGGCGCTGATGCAAATCCAAAACAAGCAGCAACAGCCTTTGTTGTTAAAATGCTCGCAGAGGTTCGTGCACTTAAGGAAGGCATAGTCATAGCAGACCAGTTGCCAACTGTTATGGCACAAGAGGTAATCAAAAACACCAGCTTAAAAATTGGTTTAAGAATCACTTCGGCTGATGATCGTGGATTGCTTGGAAGTACGATGGCTGCTAACTCTCTTCAATTAGAAGAAATGGCTACATTCAATATTGGTAGATCCCTTATCAGTTATGAGGGTTTGATGAGACCATTTACGATGCAAACTCATGAGTGGTGCGGGAATTGGTCTACGCCACACTGTGATAAAGATGTCTTAGATGCAGAATGGTGCAAAACTAATTGCTCATATTATGCCAATGGTGATTGTGAACCTCTTGAAAATGAAAGGAGCAGAATAACTACTTCCCCTTCTGACGCTGATCTCGTAGAAATAATGAGAGACCGGGAGGTTTATCGTGAAATTTGTGAACGAAGCTTCATCATTGAAAGTACAAGATTCAGCCGTGATTACACAAAACTGAGCGGTCAAATCGAAAGCATTATTGAACATGTGCAGAAAGTGAATCTTAAAGAAGTTGATATTAAAAATCTTGAGGCGCGTGTTTACGAAATGTCAGAAGCACTGATGGCTACGCCCGACTGGGAAGATAATCAAGAGCAACAAGCTGTAATCAAAAATACAGCTGATTATGTTGGACAACTAAAACTGGAACTAAAAACAAAATACCTTTCTTCCGAAAAGTTTAGGAAGGCTTATGATGCGATTGTTGATTGTATTATTCTCGCCAGACGAATTCAGGATAGAAAAAAACACTGGATCAGACTGGGAATAACAGACTTTAAGAATATCAATCAACTAGTAGCAACAGGCGCTGAACTTACACAAATACAAAAGATGGTTTATGGCGTAAACGAAATTCAAAAGGGTGTTCTGTTAATTGCACAACAGTTGTTTGTAATGGCGAGCCCTCATTTGCCGAATGCTGAAAGGATTCGTAGAGAGATAGCACAAGCGGTATATACGTTTAAGGCAAAAAATATACTACCAAAATCCAGATAATTTAGAATGGAGAAATTATTATGGGAAGCAAAAAGAGTGGAATTTTAGAGAAAATTAAGGAAGGTGACAAGATCGGAAGCGAAGCAATTGAATCCGGCGAGCAGTTAGAGAGCGATGGAAGCGAAATCAAATCGCTTTTAGATGGAATTGACACCTCTATGGACGAAGATGATCTCTCTGCAGTCAAAAGCGCAGAATCGGGTTACAGCTCTGATTTTAAATCCGCTTTCAAGGAAAATGTTGAAACAAAAGAAGCTGATATGGAAGGCATTGAAGGCGAAGCGTCGGACTCAGCCAGTGAGGAACTCGAAAGAGTAAATGATGCCACAGATAAGTTCAAAGAAATGTCGGGTGTCACTGATATTGGGCGCAGTAACGCCGAAGGCGCTGCAGATAAAATGAGAAACAGCGCCACCGAATATGAAAATTTTGTATCAGAGGCAACTTCCATTGTAGAAGATACCAAAGGTGAGGTGGATTCTTTAAAGAACTCTATTGAAAGCATCTTTGGATAAAATTTGCATTTAGGAGACTACTATGAAAATCCGTGAATTGACACAAAAAGCGGAAAACTTAATAGAAGAAGGTAAGAATGCGAAGCAAAGACAGATTCATTACCAGCAGCAAACCAACTCAGCGCGAGCTAAAGTTAAGTCTGCCTATGATAGACTTGAAGCTGCATCAGAAACCGATGAAGAAGGGAATCCAATTGGAGATGTAAACAGTGCAAGACTTGAAGTTTATGCAGCACAAGCGTTTCTTGAATCGTCAGAAGCCAATCTTGCGAAAGCCAATCAACAGGTTAAAATTGTTGGACGAAAAAAAATGGATGCAGTCCATGAGATTGAGAAATATGAAAATGTTGAAGAAGGTAATATGTCAAAATTGGCCGAACTGCAAAAAAAACGCTTCGGAGCAAACGCCAATGCCTTTATGGCAGATCTTGCGGCACGGATGAACTCCGGCGAACAAGCCCGCCAGCAATTGCTTTCAAGCATGGGCATTGCGACAAGTACAAGGACGTTTTCAGCGGGTCACGTCACTGGTAATGGGAGTTCTTATTCTAATGCTGCAAATCAGACCTCTGATGAAACAGATGTCCCTATTGGTTCGATTTTCGGAAAATGGTCGCGCAGAAAGTCAAAGCATCAACGCGATATTGCACCGCTATCGTCTGCAGGCGAGCCATATCCTACAAAATACAAATCTGTTAATGAGTTGAGCGAGGAAGTATGGGTTACAGCTAAGCATTACCAGGAACATCATAACGACTATAATTCCGTCATGCGACAAGGTGGAGCATCAGATGATATTAAACGAATGAAGAATATTATTGCTGAACACCAAATTGCAGAGGATACAGTTTTTTGTCGTCGTGCATCACTAAAAGATCTTGGCAAGGAGTTAGAAAATTGTCCGTTGAGCGATTTGGTTGGTAAACGATACCAGTTCCAAGGAATTATGAGTGTAGCTAAAGATGGTAATGACAAGATGGCAAGAGGTGGTGTCGTTTTCAAAATTATTGCTCCTAAAGGAACCCCTGGATTAGACCTTGTTGATGTCGGATATTTTTCCGAGGCAATGTTTGATTCGCCGCTTTGTTATATAGAAAAGGTAGAAAAGACTGGTCCCAGTCACAATACGCCATACATAACAGTAAGAGTTTATTCTTCAAAGTCATACCATAACATTGTTGATGAATTAAAAGGTAACGGTGTGCAGCACAATCCAATTCAACCATTTGGACGGGAAAGAACAAGTGAAGAAATTGCTGATAGGATCAGCGGAGGCGATCTTACAGAAGGTTCATGTTCCTCTTTAGCGTTGGCTTTTCCCGGAAACGAAATTGGGTATGATGTTTTGGATTTTCGCGATGGTTATAGTCGAGAATATTTTTCAAGGCGAAGTTCTATTGAAAAAATTGCAAATCTTTCAGGCGTCACTTCTTTGACTGAATATGGAAGTGATGATGTGACTTGTGTTAGTAGGTTGCTGCAGAGCACTGAGAAAGGGAAAAACTATTATTTGGCAACAGGTGAGCATGCAGCAATCATTAGACAAAACAATAATTATTTTGAGTATCTTGAATTGCAACACCCGGGAAGTGGCAATGGATGGCATCCTCTCAATGAAAGTATATTGATGAATCGTTTTGGCTGTTCACGTAACAGACGTTATGAAAACTCAAGTTTCTTGATAGATACGAGTTCTTTGGCAAACAGCCAAGAGTTTTTAGACATTTTAGGCTATATAAATACAAATAATTATGAGCAAAGAAAGGGGGCGTCCGGAAATGTCAAATGAAAAGTTAAAATTTGAATGGGTAGATAACCCAGACCGTATAGGTGAGAGACTGTTTACTTTTGATGGGAAAAAAATATATAACTTATTCCGTGATTATCCACATGCGCTCTCCCCGATAGAAAAAGAATTGTTCGACAGAGAAAACCCTTACTGGGTAGATTTCTTTAAAGACAGGATTAAATAGTCAAACTATATATTCAGCAAACTAATAAGTGGAGGAAGAAACAATGAGTAATGAAATGACGACTGCTAACACCCAGCAATCTCAGGGCGAGCAAATCAAAAATTGGTCATCATGGAAAAGTTGGAATGCAACTATAAACGAGCATTCCGCAGTTGTTGGCATGCAGTTTTTGAAGGAACTCTGTGAGGCATACCAAACTGCGCTTACTGAGACGAAGGAAAAGTATGAGGATGATAAGAAACGAATTTATGACCAAAACATTTCTAAGCTGACCTCGATTACGAATCGCGAGGGGGAAACTATTCGCAATTTAGCAAAAGAACACGAAGAGGCTATGGCTGTTATTTCTTTGTGCGAAAAAGAATCGTATGTTACATATCACGATGATTTGGAAGAATGCTTGAAGAATAATGAGTCGAAGGGATTCCTTCGTAAAATCATTGAGAAAATGATTGCGGGACAAATTTCTGCCATGGAAAGTAGCATGCAAGTTTCTTATCAGCAGACGCAGGCTATTCGTGAGAAGTTGTCAGATGCACTGAATGCTCAGTGCGAACAGCAGGAGTTGTTTTATCAAGGGAAAAAAAGACAAGCAAACGCTGCTGCTGAGCTTGAGCGTTCCAAAGAGTCTGCTCAATATAATGAAGATCTGGAAAAGCTCCAGAGCGATTTCAAGAAAACGACCTCGGAGATGGATCAGCAGTTCCGTAAAGCTCTTAATGAAGTAATGAGCGATTCTGATATTGGATCTTATATAAATATGGTCCTTTCTTCCATTCCGGCTTTTGAAGGCTATACTTGTTCTACAAATATTCCCGAATGTGTTTATTTCGGTGATGTGACTATGAATATTGCTCAAGAAACAAGCCTTAATCCAGAAGTTTCTCAGCTAATGACAGAGGAAGTTGGCAGAGCTCTTGACGTCTCTACTTCGGGCGTAATTACAGCAAGGTTGCCATATTGTCAACGACTTGATGATGGTATATCATTGTTCCTTAGCTATTCACCGTCCGAGCGAAAGCTTTATCAAGATCATCTTAGAATGATGCTTTTGAAGTTGTTTATGGCCTTTCCTGCCGGTAAATTAGAAGCAACAATGATCGACCCTCTAGAGCTTGGTGAAACCTTTTCGATGTTTACAAAGCTGGGAGAAGAACAGTCTAGGATTATAGATACAAAGATTTGGTCACAAGAGAAAGACATCTCCGAGTCCATCAATATCCTGCGTCAAAAATTGGAAACCATGACTCAAGCTTATGGCAATGACAAAGCCACCAGATTGAAAAAAGAACCAGTGCGTGTACTTGCAATCACAGACTTTCCAACCGGATTTACACAGAACGCACTTCAGGATCTCCAGGCTATCGTCCGTAAAAGTGCTTCTTATGGTGTATGTGTGTTTATTTGGGCTAATAGCGAGGAAATTGCTAAACTCCAGGATTCACAGCAGTCTATTTTCAATGAAATTAAACAGATGTTACATGTTGCCTCTGCCACTGACAATGGTGAATTGATACTTGAAACTGCAAAAAATGAAATTGAACAGGCGTTACATCTTGTCTCTGCCACTGACAATGGTGAATTTATATTTGAAACTGCAAAATACGAGAACGTGTATCTCCATTTAGACTCCATCGCTAAAGCACAAGATTATACTCACGCAATTATCAGTATTTTGTCAAAAGGCATTCATAATTCTCATAAAAAGGTTGAGCGCTTTGTTGATATGTATAATGGTATCGAAGATCCAAATAACTGGTTTGCAGAAAATACAATTAGTGAATTTTCAATTCCGATCGGTATAAAGGGTGCAAACACAATTGTTAAGATGATTGTCGGCAAAACCGATGGGAGTACAGCTCATCACGCACTTATTGCCGGTCAAACTGGTTCCGGCAAATCCACATTGCTGCATACCATCATCATGAGTACTTTGCTTAATTATCCTCCAGACGAAGCTCAGCTGTATTTGGTTGACTTTAAGGAAGGTGTTGAGTTTAAGACCTATTCTAAACTGAATCTTCCTTCTATTCGGGTTGTGGCTATTGATTGTGAACGCGAATTTGGTCTTAACATTTTGAAAGAACTTCAGAAAGAGATGAAAAGACGCTATGATTTGTTTAAGCGTGAAGCGGATCGAGAAGAGATTTCTGATTATCGCAAAGTTACTGGTAAGAAGATTCCTAAGATATTGGTTGTGTTTGATGAAGTGCAGGAACTGTTTCGCAGTGCTTTTGATGACAGCATCAGTAAGGAATGTGAAAGCATTCTCGGTGAATTGCTTACACTTGGTCGAGCTGCAGGTATTCATATTATCTTGGCTTCTCAGAATTTCAATTTAATCTCTTCGATTAAACCGACATTATTTGCTCACGCAGCGATCAGAATAGCCATTAAGGGATCCGAAGATAGTGCAAGCTCTGTTTTGGGTGATAGCAATCCTGGCGCGAAACAACTGCAAGACGGAGCTACTGGTGCAGCTGTTTATAACGACGCGAGTGGCAAAGAGTCTGCAAATATTATTTTCCAGGTCGGATACTTGGAGAAGGATGAGCGCGCCAAGTATTTAAACAAACTAAGTGCTTTGCAAAACAATGAAGTATTTGCCAAAAAGTATAAAGACAGGACTCGTATTTTACTTACAAGTGCGGAGGACGATATTTTTAATGTCTTTAACCAGTTAATCATTAATAAGAAAGTAGCACAATTGGACGATGACGCTACAAGATATTGTCTCACAATTGGTGATGGGTTTGAATTGAATCGCAAGTTTAAGATTAGCATTGCGCCTCATGCACGACAGAACTTACTTATGATTGGTAACGATGAAAAGCGTGCGGCGAGTATGTTCTATTTTTCCATACTCAGTCTGCTATATGATGAGCTTGGAAACGCTAATGTTCGTAAAGACGACCAGCTTATCCACCTTATCGACCTTGCTGTTGAAGATGAGTACATCGAACCAGGTAATACTAATTTCAAACACATTGAATCTTCATTCCCTAAACAGGTAAAACGTGCTGGAATGCGTGACATGAATGAACTCATCAGCGTCACATATGATACATTGATTAGAAGAATGGATGGCATAGAGTCCGCAAATGAGAGATTGTTCCTCATGTTCTTCGGTATCAACAGAGCCCATAAGCTCGTAAGTGGCAATATGTACGAAGATAGTGAGAGCGGCGAAATGTCTACCCTATCTAAGCTTACCGAAATCATGAATCACGGCGCGCGATTTGGCATCAATTGTATTGTTTGGGGTGAAAATCTTGCAGCGACAAGCAAAGTTATTGGTGCCAGTATTGAACGTGATTTTGCGCAACGAATTGTTTTTTTTACTGACAACGATACAATGGAACAACTGGTTATGGAACAAAATGGAAATGCTTTGAGACCCACAACTGCAGTTTACATGAATGTGGATGATGATGTTAAAAATACACATTTCAGACCTTATGAAATTCCCGCAAAAGTTTGGGTTGATAAAATTGCAAAAACCTATCGTGAATTTGAATAAGTTGGAGGAATTATACGATGAATGACATTCAGGCTAAAGAAAATATATATAACGCGACAACCGCAACAGTTAAAAAACAGGAAGAAAGTCTTTCGGCAGTTGCTGCGCAAGTAGCTCAAGCTAAATACATATATCTTTGCAACATGGTACATACCGCGGTGTTAAGCGAGAAGGCTAGAAGAAAAAAGGACTTGTTAGCTAAGCTTATAGTTTTGGGTATTTCAGCAATAATCGGTTTAATTTTGTTTCTGATTAACAATGTTGCGGGCATTGTCTTTATTGCCATAGTGACTATTATCGCAGCGTTCGTAAAGCATCGAACTGGCGATGCCAAAGTTGCCAACTACAATAACAGAAAAGCATTTTTCTCAAAGTATGCCGATGCCATTTCTGCGGACGAGCAATTAAAATGGAAGAATGAGCCCGTATCCTACACAGGCGATACCAATGACTCTACAGATGATTAACGCAGTCCAAAGTGTACTGCAGTGAACGATAATATTGCTAACTTCTGCATTTCCCGTGAAATTAAAAAAGCGTAAAAATATTATATCCTTTGGGGAGACTACATATGTTCGGATTAGTTAGACCTTATTACAAAAAAATGATTAAGCAAGAAAAATGTGAATACAAATGCTATTATTGTGGCCTTTGCATGGGTATGGGAAGAACAATGGGACTTCTTTCGCGTTTCCTTATCAACTACGATGTTTGTTTAGCGTATTTGGTGGCTGATTCGATTTCTCTGGACACAGATATTAAAACAGCACGGTGTCCTTTTTCTCCAATCAGGTGGGTCAAATATAGGGATAACCCTGTTTTGTTGGATAAACTATCTAGCATTAACTATATCCTCACCTATCATAAAGTGAAGGACGATATTGACGATGATGATAGCTTAATTGCAAAATTTGTCGAGTGCCTAATGAGAAGAAAATACAATAGCCTTAAGGAGATTAATGAACATACAATTTGCGTAGTAACAGCGGGTATGCAGTCTATAAAAACGGCAGAGTCATCTGACGAAAGGATTAGTGTTCGTGATTCAGCGCTACCGTTCGGCAAGTTACTAGAAGGGGCAATGACAGGTTGCTTAGAAAACCCAGAAGATGATAAAGTATTCACTACACTTTGCAGATATCTGGGAATGTGGATATATATTGTTGATGCCTGTGTAGACCTAAAAAAAGACATAGAGCAGAACAAATATAATCCTCTTAAGGCAGGATACTTTAATGCTACAGTTGAAGATATAGTTGAATTACGTAAGGAGGAAATCATCGATTTCTTGACAAGCTGCAAACAATCGATGCAACAACTTTTAGAGATATTTTCTTGCGGCAAAAATGAGGGACTTGTACACATTCTTTTTAAGTACCTTTTGCCACAAGATGTTGTTGAAATGCTTCAGTAGGAGGACATTATGGATATTTATCAAATTCTGCGCGTTCAGAAAAATGCCGATAGGGACGAATTGCAGGCCAAATATTTAAGAATGCTTGATTCTTATCAGATGACTGCAACATTTGCTGAGGAACAAGAAATCGCGGAAATTGCACGAACAAAATTGAAACAACTCACCGCAGCGGGAAAAGAATATGGTCTGTATAACGAATATCCCGAATCTAATAAGACTATTACTCAGCAGGCTAACATCAGTTCAATAAAACTTGCTCTTAATAGTAGTGGGTGCAATGCCGAAAAATTAAAAGAAAGCAACATTTTAGGTAAAATTGATGCACTTCCGGAAAGCGCGGAAAAGCATTATCTTAAAACTGTGGTAACACTTCGTATTGACAGTAGGTTTCAAGGCTGTCAAGACGCTGTTGTAGAATTAGATAAAGCGATAAATTTAGATCCATCCAACGAAGCATATTTGGGCTTATTGGATGCTATTAGTGAACAGATTCAAGTTTACGAGCAACGGCAAAGAGAAAAAGCTGCCGAAGAGGAACGTGAACGTCAAGAGCGAGAAAGACGGAGCCAAGAGGCGGTCGCAGAGGCTCAGAGAAAGGAATTTTGGGATTCAGCAGGACCGTGTTTAGGCAGCCTTGGTAGTGCAGCACTGGTGTGCTGGTGTGGATGTGAATGCTGTAGGTCCTCTGGCTGCGGGGCATGCTGTTAATGAGGTGAATTATGGAATATAAAAGAGTTACATATCTTCTTTCATTGCTTCATTCTGCAACCGAAGGAGGAAAAAAAGAACAAATCGGAGAACTGTTTAAGCGTGCCGTCATATCCACAGATGAATATCAAAAATTAAAAAAAATTCTTCTGTCAACTTCCTTTATAGGAATTGACGGCGCTGATAAGCTCAAAGAATGTGAACAGACCCTGAAGAGGTCGATTGCGGACATTACAAATGCGACGGATAATATTAGGCATTTGAATCTGCTAATACAACAGATCGAAAACGAATTAAAAAATGCTGATGAATTACTCTCTGCTCCCTACTTTTTTGATGATGACTTTATAGCAGTTAAATCGGAGTCTGTGGATCTGTACAATCGATTCTATCGTACATTAGCAAATTGCATTTGCTATTATTTGATGTCTCAGTTCGGAGTGAAAGCTATTAGAAATTTGACTTTTAATAATAAAGCTAAATTTCAAGATATAGTTCGTTTAGTAAATCAGCAATATGGTAATGAATTACTTATGAGTTGCCAAGATAAGAAACCGCTGACTTGGGAAATAACAAAAACAAATTTCGTCGCAGATAATTTAATATTATATGACGGATATAAATTAGAGTACTCAGAAACGCCGTTAAATTCATTGTTACAAGAGGTTGAGTCTGATGGATACTATCGTCTTTCTCCTTTTGTTTTTTCGGCAACTTCACCCGCAGCGCAAACACCATTTGTTGGAATAGGAAATATTCTTGGAATTGATGCAACCAATGGTTTATCTCTACTCGACTCGGAAATTGTTACCAGTCTTCCAGTTTCAGCTTTTACAGCGGAGTTTGAACCAACTGACTTGCTCGGAGCCATTGAACGCTCTGTGAATACGGACTGTTATTGCATTTCTCCAGAAGATTTGGTTACTGCGCTTAATCGACAAAGGCTTTCCAATACAGTTGCAAAGCGCCGCAAGGAGAACAAGTGTATATTTTGCGGAAAACCAATGACCGCTCATATTGCATGTGAAGAGCACTTAGCAATAGCAGGCCAGCGGGTGTAATTATGTACGTAAAACGTGTATGTTATCCCATTCGAGTTCTCGGCCCCGGGCAAAGACTTGGAATATGGCTAGCTGGATGCAACAAAAGATGCTTGGGGTGCATGAGTCCTGAACTTCAAACCACAAAAGGAAGTAAGAATATTCCTGTAAAAGAAATGGAAAAAATGTTTAGGGCCATAGGCGGTCAGATTGACGGTGTTACCATTTCCGGTGGAGAACCTTTTTTGCAGGCAAAAGAATTATATAAATTAGTAGATTACATCAAGCGAAATATTACCGATGATATCATTGTCTTTTCAGGATATAAAATTGAAGAGTTAAAGCAAATGCAATCTACCTATGTGGATAAAACATTAGACTTAATTTCTGTCCTTATTGATGGCGAATATGTCGATGAACAAAATGACGGAATTGGGATACGAGGTTCGAGCAACCAAAGAATACATATTTTTCATAACTGCAATGACTACTCGAAGCTGTCAATCGGAGAGAGAAAATTGCAAACATTTCGCTATAACGGACAAATACTTGTAGTTGGGATACAATAAGGAGGTATGAAGATGAGTTTGGAAAATATAGGTGAAACAATGCTTGATACAAATACAGGGGAAACAAGGCTTGATTCAGCAGTTTATGGTGAAACAATGCTTGACCGATCATTCAGCTCGAAAAGTGGTAGTAGGGTTATACTAAATCCAGGTCAGACCATTGCCAAAGACTATGTGGTCATCAATCAAATAGGCGATGGTGGCACACAAGCCACTGTTTATATTGCGCGACGTGAAGGAAAACAATGCGCAATCAAGATGTATAACCGTGGGTATAAGCCGTCGGAGGATTTTGTAAAGAACCTTAAGGGGCATTCCTGCTCTTATGTAGCGAATCTTCTAGATTACGGATATGAAGATGATACATATTACGAGATTTATGAATTCTACGGGAATGGAACCCTTGAAGAAAGAGGAAAGTGCTCTTTGTCTTTTATTAAGGATGTTGTTGTACCCAACATGAACGAAGGGTTGCATTTCCTTCATACATTCGGTGGGAAAGGAATTGTTCATGGGGATATAAAGCCCAGCAATATCTTTCTTTCTAACGATGAATCGCATATTGTTATTGGAGACTTTGGCATCAGTTCCTATCTTGATAAAAAAGGAAAAATAATTGATGAGATAAAAGGAACACCGGAGTATGCGCCAAGAACGGTATCTTTTTTTGGAAAAACAACAAAAACACCCGCGTATGACTACGGTGCACTGGGGCTAGTTCTTATCAAGTTGGCCACGGGACATTCTCTCTTTGAAGGTCTGGATATGATGACAATTACTCAAATGTGGGAAGATGGGATTGAAGTCCCGGAAAATATTGACGGGCGTCTTAGGCGATTGATATCAGGCTTGCTAGTCGAGGACGAACAGAAACGTTTTGGCTACGAAGATGTGAAAAAATGGTGCGAAGGTGAATTCGTTAGAATTAAAGAAAACAGTATTTATTCAAAAGAAGATTTTGAAGAGCAAAATGCAGAACCAGACCCACTGATATTTGGAATTTTTGATGATAGAATGGTTACTGTTAGTTCTTTGAAAGAATTAGCGGTTGCTATCGCTGAAAACTGGAATCACACAAAGAGGCAACTTAAAAGAACTACTTTCTTTGAGTTTATAGCTCAATTTGATTTAAGCTTAGAAAAGGATATTCGAGAATATAGCAAGTTGGCTGATGAGGATAAAGCAGTGTTTTACACGCTTTACCGAATTAATAAAAATTCCAGCTTAATATATAAAGGCATTAATTACGGCAGCGCAAAGGAATTTATCAATGGTCTGAATTCTGAAATTACTGAGGATATGCGGGCCATTGTCAACAATGATCTTTTTGCATTTTTCCTTGAGGCTAATGGTTATGAACCAGCCATTGTCGATCAAGTCAGACGAATAACCAAAATGGACAACACTAGTCCGGATTTTGTTCCAAGGATGTTATATTTTCTTTTCAATCGTGAAAAGCAGTACAAAATAAACGGTAAGACGATTTCAACGATTGACGAGCTTGTCAGTGAAGTTGTAAATATGGAGCTTGCAGACATTGAAAAAATGACCGATGACACAAAACTGATGGCATGGTTGTATAGCATCGGATATAAAGAGGACGTTTTAAAATTTTTTAAACTATAGTTTGAACTATAGATAGAGGAAGTTTATGAGTAGTGAAATGTTTATACGGTGGAATGTTCAAAATCTTGAAAACATACACCGCCAACTGAAGATTCAATTAGAAAAGGAAAGAGAACATCAAGCGGAATTATTCCGGCAAATGACTGAGAATATCGGAAATATAACTGGAAAAATCAATGCAGCCAAAACAACAGCAGCATCGAACAAAAATGCTTCGGTAACTCGTACCGAGAGAGTGAGTAATGTCAAAGAGTACGATACAAATGAAATTATTTCAACTGGTTTATCAGAAGAATTAGAAAATGTTAGTGTTGCAACTGAAAATTCTGATAAAAGGAGTTTGGTTGTTATTGACTGGTCGGATTTTTTGGACGCATTTGACGCAGAAACTTCAGACAAGGTAAAGAAACTTACATATGCACAAGAAATAAATGCACAGCTCAATACTGCAGTGTTGGAATCAGAAGATGATGTCGAGGTACGCAACGGTTTTGTTTCATATCTTAATGAGCTTTTGAGCGACGATGAACTTGGCTATGAATACTTTAAAGAACTTATTGAGCGACGCTTTGATATGCTTAAGAAGAAAATAGCAATGCTTGAAGCTGACGATGCTACAGATGAATTATTTGAATACTATGCGCTCTGTGGATTGCTTGGCATTAAGCCGGAGAAGATAAAAAAAGAAAGAATTAAAGCGGAAAACAAAAAGCTTCTTGAACGCTATACCGAAAAAAAGAAAGAAGACTATGTTTACCAAAACCTCATTGAAGTATTTGCAGAGCTAAATATGAGCGTTGTTGATGAAATGAAACTGGATGGTTTGTTGGGTCACAAGGTTGTCGATGAAACACTCTCTGACTGCTCGATCTTTATGAGCATGGATGGTGGAGGAATCATTTTTGAGACTGTTGCAGAAATGGACAATCCCAACTCGCTTTCCTCCGATAAAAAAGCTATGATAGAAGAATCAGCACATAAGGTTTGCCAAAAGCATTTGATGGTGATTCGTAAAATGCAAGAGCGCGGTATCTTTCTGCAAATTGAATGTGAGGAAAAACCAAATGCGGAGAAAATGCGAAAAGTCAGAAAGAACAACTCTCGAAAAATTCTGAGAGGGAAAAAGCAAGAGCAATATATTGGAGGGTGAGTAGATGGCATTTTATAAATTGTGTGATTGCGGAACCAAAAATATGTTTGAACATCGTGGTCTTGCTCCTCGGAAGTGTGAGAAATGTGGACGCAGTCTTTTAGAAGTGTCCGTTGTCGACGAAGATCTCGTTGAAGAACAGGGAGAAATCACCAGTGAAAAACTTTCAGAGGATATATCATCAGATAGGTTCTATTATAGTTTAAATACACCCAACGGTAAAGAACAAATCATCATCCCCTCTGCCGGTGGGATAGTCGGTAGAAATGCACTTGGAGCAGAATTGCTCGGAAAACATAATGCAGTAAGCCGTGAACATATTAAAGTATCTTATAGAGGGCGAATCGGGCTCATGATTGAGGATATAAGCAAATATGGCACCTTCATCAACGATGAGCAATTAATCAAGGGCTCTGCGAAATTTGCCCGTGATGGCGATGTAATTAAACTTTATGATTATGAACTGGTTGTACATCGTCATGAGGAGGAATAACAATGGCACTAGAATTACCAAAATGGCACAAAGATCTTGAAATATACATGAATATGAAAACGGCTTTCATCGTTGAGGGTAATATCCATGATCTTCAAGGTTGGGTCTATCCTGAAGAGAATGTTTGCGAGCATGTAACATTGGACGAATACCTTTACCGGTACTTGGACGGTGAAGGATACGATGTTGTATTCTATAACAAAATTGACGGATTTCATAATCTATACTCTAAGTCGGGCGTAAAAAAGTTTTTTGACGCAGCCAAATCAAATGCGGATACTTGTAAGTCATTTGAATCTGCAACTATTGCAATGAGAACAGCCCTTGAAAACACAAGAACTCCTATCGCAATTGTATTTGACATGGCAAACACAACGATATCTTCGCCAGATATGTTGTCTGAAAATGAGCTAGAGTGCCTTACACGGCTTTTCCTTGCCTCAAAAAAAAGAAAACAAGCTATAAGCTCAAAAAACAATCATTTACTTACAAACTTAATTTTTTATATTGTTGAAAAAATCAACGATTTGCCGGCGTGGTTTTATATTAATAACCCATTTATAAAAAATGTGTCTATCTCAAAACCAAATAAAGAATTGCGTAGAAGTTATATCTCGAGCAACATGTCCGTCTTTTATGATTATGAATCTCTATCTGGAGAGGAACTTCAAAAAGCGATCGATGAAATCAGCAATTTGACAGAGGGGTTCTCTAATGTAGAGGTCTTCGGTGTTCTTTCGCTTTGCGAGCAAAAAGGTATATCAGCTAAAAAAGTTAGAGAAGCTATTAACCTTTTTAAATATGGCGAAACAGAAAGCCATTGGGATAAGTTAGATCACTCTATGATAGAAAATGCTGAAGAAATTTTAACGAAAAGAGTTAAGGGGCAGCCAAAAGCGGTTTCAAAAGCTGTTGACATTCTCATCCGTGCATGTTCAGGCATGTCCGGTATTCAAGGAAGTGCTACAGGCAAACCAAAAGGTATTCTCTTTTTTGCAGGACCGACCGGCACTGGTAAAACAGAGCTAGCGAAGGCAATAGCTGAACTGATATTTGGCGATGAAAAATTTGTTACTCGGTTTGATATGAGTGAATATCAGCAAAGTCATTCAGACCAAAAGTTTCTTGGAGCACCTCCGGGATATGTTGGCTATGGTGCCGGCGGACAATTGACGAATGCAGTTAAAGAAAAGCCGTTCTCCGTCCTGCTATTTGATGAGATTGATAAAGCGGATCCATCTATCTTGGATAAGTTTCTTCAAATCTTAGAAGATGGACGAATGACAGATTCAACTGGTGAAACTGTATACTTCTCTGAAACGCTTATCATTTTCACAAGCAATCTCGGCATGATAGATGTTGATTCGGCTAATGGGATTAGATATCAGAATGTTACAATTGATATGCCATACTCGGAAATCGAGGAAAAGGTTCTTACTTCTATAAAGAACTTCTTTAGTTTTAGAATTGGCAGACCGGAACTGTTAAACCGTATCGGCAATAATTTTGTTGTTTTTGATTTCATTCGGGAAAATGTCGTTGACGAAATACTTCAAGAGCAAGTTAAGAAAATTAAGAATAATTTGCTTAATGAAAAAGGTATTGTCCTTGAATTATCATCTGAGTATTATTCACGACTTCATTCAAAAGCAAGTAGCAATCTAATCAATGGGGGACGAGGTATCGGAAATATGGTCGAGAGCATTTTAATCGATCCCCTGTCGCGTATTCTTATGAAGAAGCATGTTGAAAAGCATTCTATATTAACTATTACTGGACTTAACGCAGATGGTTCGCTTACCTATAATATTGAAACCAGGGAGTGATGCGCGTGGCATAAACACTGATTCAAAAATTTATTTGCACTTAAATGTAAAAAAACTGAAATTGCGAGTGATAAAGTATAAGTTTAATCGTTGTAATATATAAGGAAATCCACAGAAAAATAAAATCTCATAAAGGAGATAAGAAGGATAGTTCCTTATTGGCTGTAAAGGATAATAAGCATATTTATATTGTATTAGGAAAGGAGCGTAACGAGAATGTAATTAGTAGTATTAAGCGAATCAAAAAAATACCTTTGTAAAAAAATCAACAAGATAAAAACAGGAGGAAAGAATATGAATGAGAATAATATTAATTTTAGAGAACACCCGCGTGGCGGGCTTGCAAATAGCCCGATTGAGAACGGTGGAGAAACACATCTGCCTTGTGTTGTTTTAGTAGATACGTCTACTTCAATGGGAAGCGTTAAAGACCAACTGCAGGGGGGATTGGAAGCTTTAGCAGAGGCCCTAGATGAGCAAGCTCGTGGTCGCGTTGAATTCTGTGTCATTAGCTTTGATGATGAGGCTCGTATCTTGGTTCCGTTTGGCCCTGCCTATGATTTTGAGACTCCACGAATTGACTGTGGCGGAATGACTGCAATGCATGCGGCAGTTGAATTAGGGTTAGGTGAGATTGAAGCCCGTAAGAAGCAGTACAAGGCTAACGGAACAGCTTATTACCGTCCTTGGATGTTTATGCTTACCGATGGTGGCGCTAACGATGCTGACAATGGCTCATTTGCTCTCCTGTTACAGTCTCAGAGAGATAGGCATTGCACGTTCTTCCCTGTTGGTATTGGAGAGCAGGTTGACAAGGACCTGCTTAAAAGTCTGAAAGAGGATGGAAAGATTTTGACTGCAAGTAAAGAAAACTTTAAGGGTGCGTTTGTTTGGCTGAGCAACAGCTTGATCCGAACTTCAAGTTCTAACCCTGGCCAGTCAATTATATTGCCTGCTCCCGCTGATTTTCAGTTGGAAATTGAAGCATAAGCCATATTAGCATTTATTTTGTATAAAGCCCGTGATGCAGGCCCGTTTTATATGACTTTGATAGATTACATACTCTGCGCTATGTGCTTTGAACGAAGAGCTCTATATAAACAGAGTTTAGGGCTTTAATCTTGTGATTAAATCGAGGCTGTAGCATAATAATTGCTATAGTCTCTTTTGTTTGAAAGGAGAAGTGAGTTATGTTGACGCATTTCAGTATTACACAACAAGGTAAAAGGCATATTGAAAAAGATGTACCATGTCAGGACTTTAGCACATCTAAAAGGATAAATATAGATCACCTTGGATGTGAGATTGTTGTAGCTGCTGTGGCTGATGGGGTGGGTACGTGCGAATTTAGTCAGTACGGTTCGGCAACTGCGGTACAGGCTTTTTTACGTTGTGTTGAACATAACATTCAGAATAAAGTGTCTGATTTATCTGATGAAAATGTAATCAAACTGATAAAATATGCTTTTAATTATGCGTTATGTCAAGTTGAGAAAGAATCTGAGGAACGCGAGCTTCCCTTTTTAGAATTCGACTCAACACTTACTGGTATCGTATACGATGGACATACTTTGTGGTATGGGCACATTGGCGATGATGGCATAGTTGTTTTGTATTCTGACGGAGATTACGAAATGATTACTAAAAGGCATAAGGGTGAAGAAGCTCATAGTTTATTCCCGTTAAGAGAAGCAGACTTATGGCAATTTGGAAAAAGTTCAAAGGAAGTTGCTTCTTGTGTATTGATGACGGATGGTGTTTTGGATTATTGTGTTGATGTTGAAAGCATGAAAAACAGAGTATATTTTCCTTTTTTGGAACCCGCGCTTACGGAGATTGCATCAACTGATAAGGAGGCTATGAGACGACGCCTTGCGTGGGATGAATATTTGGCTGGCAAAGGTAGCTATGCCGAAAACTTCCGAGATAAGGTGACTGATGATATAAGTTTTGTTGTGGTTCAAAATCCCAATTTACTCAAAGCCCTACCCCCGGTTGAGTTTGATTTTGATAAATGGGATGAAGATACCGCACGTAGAAGAAAAGAGTTAGATGATGCTTTATATGCTGATTATCGTGCTTATAAAGCAGGAACATATCAAAGTCCTATTAGACAAGCAAGCGGTTTTTATCCTAAGGGAGCGGGTAGCACAAAAACGGTTCCACAAGGAATATATGTAAATGGACAGTTTGGAGAAGCTGATGAATCTACTTTGGACCAAAAAGAAGTGGATGAGGCTGTACGCTATAATGAAGCAAGTGTTGTCATCGATAATATTTGTGAGGGAGCGGCAGAAGCATTTAAGGATGTCTTCAAAACGGCACATAGTGTAGGTAGTTTTGTTCGAAAATACCTTGTTCCTAAAACAAATAGAAATGTATCTGTCCAGGATGCACCTTTTGAGGATGAAGACATGGGGTTGGGAATAGTTCATATAAATAATGATAGTTCAGATGTAAAGCATGGAGTTCAATCGCAGTGTATAATTATAGATGTCGAAGACGGAGATGATGGAGTTATCTCAGCTAAATAAAAGAGATACGCTTACACCATCTAAAGAAGATTGTTAGATAGAGGAGAAAATATGACGACATATTTTGGAAGAAATCGTTCTGCTTTCTACACGCTCGGGTGTCGCTTGGGTGGTGGTGGAGAAGGTGAGGTATACGAAATTGCAGGAAAACATAATTTAGTGGCAAAAATTTATTTCGATAGTAAATTCAACCCCACATCAGAATCTCCTAATCCACGCCAGGAATTGAAAGAAAAAATTGAAACGATGTTGGATCAGCCAGTTGATCCCTATATTAATGGTGTATTAAGCGTTGCGTGGCCTCAAGATATTTTGACAAATCAACAGGGGCAGTTTGTCGGCTATACTATGCCTAGAGTGAATGGTAGATATCATATTTTTGCGGCAAGCAGAGAAAGGGAACGCGTAAAATTATATCCTAATTACACATGGAAAACCGCAATTTTAATTGCCCACAATCTGGCTTTGGCAGTTAAAGTTATTCATACCACAAATGCTGTTGTTGGCGATATGAATCCTAACAATATTATGCTTGATGAAAAGGGGCACGTAACGCTTATTGATACTGACTCGTTTAATATTACTAATAAAAGAACTGGGAAAACATACAAGTGCTCTGTTGGTGTGCCAGAGATGCTGCCTCCTGAACTACAAGGAAAGAATCTTGCTAAATCCAGTAGTGTTTTTACAAAACAGACAGATAGCTTTGCCCTTTCAATCCATATATTTAATTTACTGATGAATAACTGTCATCCGTTTGGATGTGTAGGACTTAATAAGTCGCAATCATCTTCCAGCAATAATCCTGTTGTACATAATATTGTAAGGGGAAATTGTCCGTATGTGACTAAGGGTTTAGGGGCAACATCACCGGATGCACCTGATGTTATGATGTTACCGAAAGAGATTAGACAGCTGTTTGACAGGGCCTTCAGCTATTCTTCTTCCACAGCTGTTCGACCGGCTACTATTTCAAAAAGGCCAAGCGCTGAAGAATGGCAAAGTGCTCTTGGAGTATTGTTTAACAGGAATTTTAAAACATGTGTTAAAGATAAAACGCATGTATATCCGTCAGGCTATAGCAAGTGCCCATGGTGCGAAATAAAGCACTTCACGGTTCCTGGAAATAACAGCAGTACACCTAAACAGCAAAACAGCTCAAATAATTTTTATAGTTCTGCAGGCACAGGAAATATGGGAACTGGTATTCGGAGGGAATCTTGGCCGCTTTGGCTGACGTGTATTTTAGCTGGACTGATAAGTGGACCTTTTATGGCTGAGTTTTTGGTTCCCATCTGCTATGAATTATTTGATATTGTCTTATCATACGATGCGGCGTATGTGATTTTGGCAATCGCGGGTGGAATCTCTGGTGCAGTAATTGCTAACTATGGACAAGAATCTTATCAAAAAGCATATAATGCTTGGCCTTGGCTTCTGTTAGGGTTGTTGGTACCATTTGGAACAGCCCTTGCGGTTACTGCAGTTATATCGGTGATTTGCCTTGTTCTCCTTATTGCTATGGTATTTTTTGCTATAATTGGAGTTGTTATTGCTATTGTATGTGTTTGCGGTATGTGCTCTGGTGGTTGATATGAATAAAAAGAACAGAATCAATCATAAAGAGATGCTGTCTGTCTTATTAAGCATTATATTTGCTATACTATTGTCTGCTCCTTACATCATTTACAGGGAGCAGATACAGCAGATCGCTTTTGTAGGATATTTAAGTGTTGCTATTGCGTGTGCAATTTCTAATATTTCCATTTTTCTCCCCTCGAGTTCTACTTTGATAGTTGTAGTGGCCGCGTCTAGTCTGGATCCTATATTATGTATATTGACGGGAGGATTAGGAACTGCTTTAGGAGAGCAATCATCGTATATCTGTGGCCGAATTGGAAGAATGGGACTTGACGATAATGGTAACAAAGAAAAGAAAGTGCTGAAATGGATAAAGAATCACGATGCTTTGACAGTTTTTATATTCGCATTTTTACCGCTTCCTATATTTGATATTGTTGGTATTGCTGCGGGAGTTTTGCGTATGAATTGGATTAAGTATTTGGTTTCAGCTGTTCTAGGCAAAACTTTGAAATTCTTTTTTGCTGTAATTGGTGTATATTATATATTTCCATTTATTGGTGGTACAGGATGTGCTATCATTGAAAAATTTTTGGCGGGTTTTGCAATTATTTATTAGGAGGAAAATTTTGTATAGTTGGGCATATCAATACTATCGCAGAAAATTGAATGGTAAGCAACAGAAAGTTTATGACCGCATTTATAGATGTTGGTTTACGAATAACCGTGATATTCAGCTCCCGCCATTTTTATTGGATGTTGATACTGCTTCTGAAGTTGTACAAGCAGTAATTAAAGATCATCCGGAAATTTTTTGGGTGAACTATTATCGATACACAATTAGGCATAGTGTTTTAAACGATAGACTGCATTTTGAATTTTACTTTGATGACTATGAAAATAAACAGTTATCTATTGAAGCGTCTTCATGGAAAAAGAGAATAGTATCAAAATTACCCAAGCATTTTTCAAATAGAGACAAAGCGTGGGTATTGTTTGATTATTTGGCTCGTCAAGTAACTTACGGAAAGCAAAACGATGGCTACAGTCAGACTATTATTGGGCCTATGAGTAAGAATAATCATATATCGGTATGCGAAGGTATAGCAAAAAGTTACAAATATCTATGTGATGAAGCTGGTATACCTTGCATTATTGTTTTTGGCGATGTCAACTTCGGAGAGAATCGTTCTGGACCCCATGCATGGAATATTATTGACACAGGGAGCGAACTTAGACATGTTGATGTGACCGCTGAATTAGAATCAGCTCATTATAAGGGAAAAGCTTCTCAAAGCAATTTCCTTTATACTGATAAAGACATGAAAAATTATATTTGGAATAGAAAGAGAACACCTTTGTGTTATTGAGTAGAGTATGTTAGGTTATTTGCGTCCAAAATTAAAAAGTTCAGATACAAAGATTAAAGCGCAATACCGAGCTTTATATTGCGGTTTGTGCCATAGTTTGAAAAAAAATTATGGCTACAGAGGAATTACCTGTTTAAACTATGAAGTCACTTTTTTATTGCTATTAATTATTTCCGCAAGTGAAAGTGAAAGTGTGATATTTCATGGTTCTTGTTGTCTGACACCGTTTGTGAGAGTGCCATTTATTGATTACCTGAATAGAAAAGTGAAAACGGCGGCTGACATATCGATTGTAGTATCTAGCTTTGAAATAAAGGATAACATAAATGATGGTGGAGTTTTCATCTGGAAAATATTTGATAGACTTCTGAATAAGTTGAACAAAAAAGCTGTTAACGAAATGTCTGAGTTTGAAAAAACAATCAAAACTAGACTCAATAGATTTTACGATTTGGAAAAGTCTGAAAACGTTAACCTAAATGAAATTCTTGGCGTCTGCGGAAACATTGTAGAAGGTTTCATGGGTCCATTGCTATCGGAAGTTGATGGTCCAATTGCCGAAATTATATCGAAAAGTGCAAATTATATTGGACAATGGATTTATTTGATGGATGCTTGTGATGACTTTCGCAAAGATATGTCTACTGATAATTATAATCCATTACATTATATAAGGGATTACCGAATTGTACGTGGTAAGTTGGCTGAGCTACAGTCATGTATTGATGAATTAATATCCCGGCTTTCGTTGAACGAGTATGGAGATTTACTGCATTATTTTTCCAAAACATGCATTCCGGAGAAGAGTAATAGAATACTTGAAAAATATGAGAGGATGCTGACATCGTAATGGGTATTAGTTTTCACATTGCAACAACAATCACTTGTTATAGTGGTATAAAAATATATCATACTATTGTTTCCGAGAGGCAAACGGGATGTACAGAATACATTTTACTGGGGGAATTGATTCTGAAGAGCCTCTTGGAAAAAGAATTATGTATATGAAGACGGCCTCATTTTCTCCAAAATAATTGTTTGAGTGGAAAAACTATAAAATAAATCGTTAATTAATATAAAGGTGAAATATGTGTCTGAACAGGAAAAAGGAATTGGTGAGACATTAGGAAAGGAGGAAGGTTCCATGAAGATTATCAAAAAGTCTAGTAAAAAAAGAGCTCTCTGTATAAATTGCTCTCCTGCAAGCGCAATGCAGTACTAATCTGCTAAATACCAGTTTTCGAAGTTTACGTTGACGTCAATTCCTTTTTCCGTTTTGTATAGGTAAAACCACGCGTTGGACGCGTGGTTCCGGAAACGTTACACGTTTGAAAAAAACTCCTTCTGTTAAACTTGAGATGTAGTCTGCCAACTGCAATCAAGTCTAACGAAGGAGGACATTCAAATGAGTGTGAATGACATTAATAGTTTATCGCATTCCAAATGGAATTGCAAATACCACATAGTTTTCGCCCCGAAATATCGAAGAAAAGTTTTTTACGGAGAGCATAAAGCCGCGATAGGGAAAATCATACGCAAGTTGTGTGAATGGAAGGGCGTAAACATTGTGGAAGCTGAAGTTTGCCCGGCTCATATCCACATGCTGTTGGAAATCCCATCAAAATATGCAGTGTCAAAATTTATGGGATATCTCAAAGGAAAAAGCTCTACGATGCTCTATGAGCAATTCGGGGAACTGAAGTATAAATATCGCAACAGAGGGTTCTGGTGCAAAGGATACTATGTTGATACGGTTGGGAAAAACGAAACCCGAATTGCGGAATATATCAAAAAGCAACTCGAGGAAGATCAACTCGGTGAACAATTGACCATGGGCGGAGAAAGTCCGTTCAAAAGCGACAAAAACAAATAAATGAGCCTGCAGCTGGCAGACTCATTCACACGTTTGACGTGTCACGCAAGGAACAGAGGGCTTTGCCCGTCCCCTGAAAACCACGCGTTAGACGCGTGGCTGGTTTTTTATAGAAAAGGAGAACCTGTTATGAGAAATAATAAGTGCTTTTTAACAATGCCTGCAGAAGTGGCATGTGCGTATAAGTTTTCTAAATATAACATTTATTTAGAGGCTTCGAAAGGTTTAGTTTATAATAGTGTTAGCCAGGCAGTTTCAATGTTTGAGAATCCTATTATTGACCTTAAGAGTATTCCTGAATTAATTGACAGCGGGTTTATTGTGCCGGTTGATACAGATGAGCTTTCAGAAATCAGAAAAGAATACGACGAAAGAGAACAATTGTCTAGGGAGTTTCACTTAATAATTGCAACAACACTGGATTGCCAGTTCAGATGTTTTTATTGCTATGAATCCCATTCAAATGTGTACATGAATGAGGATGTTAAACAGGCCATTATAAACTTGGTGAGCAAGCAGGCAATGACGGGTAAGAATATTAGCATAGTATGGTATGGCGGCGAACCTATGTTGGATTTTGACTCTGTTCATGAGCTCACTAGAAATTTTATTGAAGCGTGTAATGCCTATGGGGTAAATTATCGTGCTTCAATGATCAGCAATGGATACTTATTTACTCAGGAACATATCGCTGAACTGGATACTCTTAAAATTCAATCAGTACAGGTTACCGTAGACGGAATGAAAGAGGTTCATGAAAGACGCAGACCTCTAAGCGACGGCGGTTCTTCATTTGAGCGTATCATTCAGAATATGAAAAATATTAAAGAAAAATCTAATGCAGAAGTACATCTCAGAATAAATGTTGATAAGAGCAACCTTAGTAGTGCGTATGAATTGATTCAGTACTGTGCCGATATTGGACTTAATGATATCGATGTTAATCTTGGAATGATGAAGGAATTTGGATGTAGCCATTTATGCGGTAACCTTAACCCGGACCTCTTTACAATGAGAGAGTTTTCAGATGCATTTTTAAAATTTCGAGATTTCATTGAAAAAGTTGGATTTGAAAGCGCTGTTAGAAAGATGACACCTGAATATAAAATTAATTCATGCACAATGGATGCACCAAATGCATATGTTATTGATCCATATGGTTGGGTTTACAAATGCATTTCACAAGCAGGGCAGATAGAACAAAACATCGGAAATGTTTTGACAGAATTTGACGAAAATGCCCATATGATATACAATCCATTTTTACTAAAGAAATGCGTTTCATGCAAATTCTTTCCGATCTGTAAAGGGGGATGTCTTTTAAACAATAGCGGAAGGGCAGTAGAATGCAATGTATGGAGTTATATTACTAAAGAACTTATTTTGCGTGAAATTTCAAACTTTTATGTAAGGTGAAGCATTATTGTGGAAACATAAGTAAACAAATTGGACTCACAACGCGATAATCCCAATAGAAACAGGATGCGTGCTACCATAGACGGAAAGGCATAAAGCAATCCATCTAGAATGAAGCAAGAAGAAGGAAAGAAAACTGATGAGAGTTAATAAGATGAAATAACTATACATGGGCAGAGCCGTAATTCTGGTTCTGCCCATATAGGTTGTGCTTATTCAGGTGTTTCACTCGACTTTTAGCGCTTGCATGAGAGAATGGCTTCTTTTACCGAAACAAAAACTCATACTCTTTCCGGATACGCTGCTTTTCCTTATGGATTTCCTTTGAAAGATGCGATGGCAGTTTGCCCGAATCTATATGCACAGTGTATCTGCGGAAGTCGTTGTAGTTAATTTTGAGATCTGTGAAGTCGAAATTCATATTCTGGTTTGCATCAGTGATGTCGATGTTGAATTCGTTTACGAATTTTGTGATTGTGTCACTGACAATATCTTCGGGTGTCTCAGTGCAGAGCAAATGTGCAAATCTCTGCGTTTTGTTGGCCTTACTGTCCGCCAAATTGTTCAAGAAGCCGATATAAGCTACAGAAACAGGCTTGGAGGTCAGTTCATCAACCAACAATGCCTTTAGGAGTTGTTGAAAAGCAAATCCGAAGAGAACATCCTCTTCAATATTTTCCCCAGAAGGGAGAATGTCGCCAAGGGCTTTATCGGAGGCATCGTCATCGTCATAAAGAAGACGATCGAGACTGTCCGGAGCGTAGCACTTGAACAAATCCAAAAGGATGTTGTTATGGACGAAAGTAAAGATTGTACCCTCCCAATATGCACGGTCCTTTTCAAAAATCATATCCAGCCGCACTTTTCCTTTATTTTTTCCATGCTTAATTTCAGCGAAGAGATTAAGGAGGGCATCCATCTGTAAATCCTCCGCAATATCATTGCCAAAGCGATACTCCAGACTTCGGAGAAGAGCTCTGTTTGAGCAGGCGTTAAAGACATTATCTGCTATAAAACGATATAGAGCTTCTAAAAAGCCCTCGAAAATTCCGCTCTTTTTAAGAGCCTCCACGGTGTAAGCGTTTCTTTCAATGATATCAAAGTAATATCCCAGTTCTTTTGCATTGTTTTCTTTCGTGATCTTATTCATCGTATTTTTGCTCCTTTTCTTTTGTTTTCGTATATTCACGATACAACAAAAGAAGTGACTGCGAATTTTCATTCGAGTCACTTCGGAGTCACGACTGTCACTATTTCAGTAAAAGTTACAATTAGTATTTCTTTTCTTTAAGGATCTCCTTGAGGAGTTCTTCAAAGTGCGTTCCGGTATCACCAAAATATGTCCGGTAAATCTTTTTACAGCTATTAAGGTGTGGAAGGAGGCTGTGACCTTTAGAATCCGTAATGTCATTATCAACTAAATGATATAGTTCTGCAGAGAATTCCCAAAAGTCATTTTCCATATATTTGCTATCCTCAGCGAGAAGCAAATTACGATTCTCAAAGATACCCTTAAAACTTTCAGCGCCCGCGACTGCCGGAGATGCAACATTAAATTCCTTTTCTGGTATATTTGTTTTTTCCCATAATGCCACCTGTTTGGTTTGACAGTGGAAAATTTTCTGCTTTATGGAAAAAAGCAATGCATTGCTATCCCTAGAACCGGATGCTGCTTCCGTTAAGGGTTTTAAATTGTTGATGATTTGCTCATACTTTTGAAGTGCCGCATCGAAGTCTCCTTCATCTATGAGAGCTTCAGCTTCTTGAAGCAGTGACTCATAGGCGGCGATTATAATTTCAGTTTTTAGCGGTAACGGATTTTCGCGGCCGCTGAAAAATTCTTCATATAAACTTTCGTATGCGGACAAAAGCTCGGTGTACGCGGAGCTGACTTCTTTTCGCGCAAAGATAAAAGGCGAAAGGGCGAAGATATTGTGTTTATAGGCTTCACGCTCTACTCCGTGTTTGATTTGGTCGTTATTGAGAAGTTCCTTCAAGGCATTGATAACATCAAAAATGCTTTGCTCCGCCTGCAAGGTATTATCCTTGTTAAAGTCCGTAAAAGTAAGCAAAAGCTGCTGTCGTATTTGACAGCCGATTGAGCGGACACGATTGACAAGCGGCACCTCAGTTTCACCGCTGGCACGTTTATAATATTCCTCCCCTTCTCGATGCTTGGCAATCGCAGTTTGATATTCGCAGAAGGCTTTTTCGTAATCTCCTGATTCTGCGAACCATTTTGCTTTATAAAAATGATCGATGCCCATTGCTATAAAAGAATCGTTCAGACTGATGAGAATTGCCCGATAATCTTTACATGCAGGAATGCTTTTCGACAAACCATTGTTGGCATCTTTATATTTGTTACACTTAGCGCAGTCTTCACCTAGGGAGACGCAGTCAGGACTTTTTCCAAATGACTGCAAGTATTTTTGTTCACACGCTTCCTTTATCGAAAGAGCTTCGGCGCGATACTTGTCGAGTTGGCTGCCGAGTATCTCTTTTTGCTGTGGGTTGGTCTCCGTTTGATATCTGCGTAAATAATAGGCTCCGTAATTGTTTTGTATTTTTGCTTCTAAAAGGTGTGCCATGTCTGTTTCGTGACGGCCGGATGAAATTTCGTCAATTTTCTTTGAATAAGCCCCGGCGCAAGACTGTGCGGTATCAAGGAGACTCAGAACTACAGCGTTTTTAAAAGCAGTAATATCGGAGAACCCCAAATTCGCCAGTTCCTCGGAAAAGACAGTTTTAAGCTCTTTTTTATTTAACATCCGGTTCAGAATATAGGCAAGGCTATTATACAAAACCCCCTTATGGTATAATGCGGACTCATCGTTGTAGGCATCTTGCAGGTACTTCTCAATCTGTTGTAAGATATAGCTTTGCTTGCCATCTTTATTCTCAGAAATCGGTTTAAGCATAAAGAAGTATTTTAAAAGCAATGTACTGTCTTCGCGAAGTGTATCAATGAAATTAACAACCGCAAAGAGATACTCCGGCCAATGCATCTTGTATTCCGTGCTGAAATGTGTATACAAGGCTTCGGGTTTCGCAGAAGAATCACTGGAAACTTTTTCTTCTCCCATTTCTGCCAGCATCAAAGAGGTCTGTAAATTTTCCAATGCAGTATCAACATTGTAACCGAGGGAAAGCTCAATTAAATTATGAAGCTTCGATTGTGTGAACAGCAAGCCACTGTAATTGGAATCGTCGTAAAGGCATTCGTTTAAAATCGCCTTTGCACGGAAAAAGTCAAATACCATCTCATGCATATAGTCTTGACCAAGGGCAAGGTAATCGAGCAGGGAAGTCAAAACTTCGCAAAAATGGATTTTTCGGGTAAATTTGTCATCGTAGGCAATTTCTTTAAAATCAAATTCGTCCCAGAAATTATCATTTCTGTTCTCGTCCAAATTTAGAACCCAATTTTGAATAAAGAATGAAGTTTTCCCCATGGAAAAGGAAAATTCGCCGTATTTTGCATCCGCAAGCATATCCGGCAGAAGCAGTTTATAACAAAACCTGCCGTATGGTTTTAAGTTATCGTCTAAATTATCAAGGAAACGCCTGCAAGCGTCGTCAAAAATAAGACAACGATTGAGGCCTGCCGGAATTTTGTCCGGAGAATCTTCTTTATATGTTCGCACGAAAAACTCTAACAGCAGAGGAGAAGAAAGAAGCCGGTCGAGCTTTTCTTGCCGCTGCGGTCCCAAATTGAGGCGGTATGTGTACAGATTGCTGTAACTGCGCAGGTAATCCGAAATGCTGTCAGAAGAAAGGCGGAGCAAAAAAACTTGTTTGCCGGAAAACTTTGAAAAAGCCTCTTCATAGCCGGGTCTGGTGGTGATAATAAAACAAGGACGGCACGAATCTTTTCGTATTGCTTTGTTAAGTGCTTCGATTTCTGCAATCAATTTTTTTCTGTGCGCAGGACTGATTTCATTAAACCCATCAAGGATAATAACGATTTTCTTTTGATAAATTTCATTAATAAAATAAGCAAGCCAATTTCGCTGCGATTCAGAAGTAAACAGCGGCGTATCTTCCTTCGCAGAAGAAAATTTCGGAAAGAAAGCATGGCGGTATTCATAGATTCTTTTACAGAAGGAAGGAGAAAGCTCTTCTTGAAGTTCTTTTAGCTTAAAATAAATGGCAGTCCCGAATGTGGAGCCCGGTTTTATTTTAATTTTTTTGTTGCCGGCGCATTCAATTGTATTGCCTTGAGAACTGTTTTTCAAAATGCTCAGGAGCTTCTTAACGAAAAATGTTTTGCCGCTTCCACCGTCGCCAATGATAACAAGGCTTGAAGATAGGGGTAATTCCTCAATTAAAGTGCGTGGCTCCTTTTTGTCATTGGTAAGTCCCTGAAAGAGTGCAGGACAAAAAGAGAAATCACCAAAAACTATGTTCCCATTTTCTGCAGGTAAAAGCTGCTCAGCGCCCTCCCATACAGGGGTCACGGAATCATGGTAGTTCCAAAGCATCTTGAAAAGTTTCTGTGAATCGCCTTCTCCGGTCTTTCCTTTTGATACCTGCAAAAACAAAAGACAAGCCAGCATTTTGCATACGGCAGTTTCGGAGATGTCCTTTTTGGCAGGCGATTGCGCAGCCTGAATACCGACAGCTTCACTGATGAAGAGATTTACCGGCTTTTCGGGAAGGAGAGGGAAAGTGGATTCTTTAGAAAATTCGTTCGTAAACTTTTCAATCACAAAATTAAAGAAAGCTTCTTTCTGCTCTTCCAACACAGCTTTAAGAACGCCTTTTTTTTCTCTCATCTGAGAAGTGCTTTGCTCTAGAAAGGTCAAAAAATCAGGCGTATTTAACTTGGAAAAGTAACTTTCCATATTACTATAGATCACATCAAATCCAACCGGAGGGTTTTTTGAATCTAGAGGATTCAGAGCGTTCCTAATATGGTTGCGGTCGGAAAAAAGACTGTTCGTAAAATCTTTTTGGAAAAAAAGATCGAGCAATGATGGTGCATTAAGAGTGTATGACAAATCAAGGAAACCTTTCTCAAGAGTTTTCGTATCATCTTTATAGAAAACAATACTTTGCATAAGGCTTTGAGAACCTTGAGGTGTGCGATCATTCTTCTCCTTGGCTGAAGTGAGAACACTTTCTGCGAAATGTTCATTTACTTTAACCAAGTCAAAAATAAATTCTGCGAATGGTGTGAATTGCTGTGCCATATCGAAATCTCCTTCCATTATTGAATATCTTTATTTTACCATAAAAACAGACGAAAATTGACAAATTCCTGCAATTTTTGCAAAAAAACAGGTATTCCGAAAAAAACTCCCTTTCTGTTCGTTAAAGGAGTAGAAGAAAATTTTATGCATGTAAAAAGGAGGTTCGTATGACGAATAAAATTCGTGAAATGATTGAAAAACTGGAAGCAGATGAAAACCGAGCGGAGGGATCGGAAAAATTGATTCAGATGTTGAAGGAAAAGGAATTTGAGCTTGGTGAGAATATTCCTGAAGAAGTTGCCACAGAAGTAATCAAGAAATGTATGTTGGCACATTTAGCGGAAAAGAGCGGCAATCCACCGGAAGAAAAGGAACTGAGCGAAGAAGAAATCATGCACAGGGATCATGTGATTGCTGCAGTCAAAGAACATTTCGATGAGAAGGGGATGCTGTATTCTACACTTAATGTTCCGGAGGGAAACGAGTGCTTTGAATTGGGAGTCAGATTCCGAGGGGGAAATTTTAGAGCCAGAGTTTTAATTGAAGCAAAACGGAAAGTATGCCGGATTGATGTCATTTATCCGGTCACCGCGGAGCCGGAATATAGCTATGCACTATGCAAAAAAATTGCAGAAAAGAATTATCCAAGAAGATTTGGCGCTTTACAGTATGATGCACGGGATGGAGAAATTTCTTATCGATATAGTTTTCCGACACATCCGCAGTTCAGTAAAAACGATTTTGAAGATATATTTCCGCTTATTGTGGCTTCTGCAGCAGAAAGTTATGAGACAATCACAAAATACTGTGTTGGAATGTTTAAACCTTCGGAGAGACACGAAATTATAAATGAGGCCGAAAAAATGATTGAAGCCATAAAAGAATACGAAGGTTAAAACGCGAAAATACGCCGCGAAATTCATATCGGGGCATATTTCTTACAGAATATATGGCAGGCGTCGACGGCCGCCTTAATTTCCTGCAGATAGGCGGCAGCACTTGGATCCCGGCGAGAAGCATCATCTAAGGAAGAATGAATGCTTCCGACTAAATAAAGATTTAATTCATTTTCAATTGCAAAGGGTGCTAAAATCAATGTCTGAAACGGAACATAAATACTTGTTGTAATTGCTGCGAGCGTGGAGCCGGAAGCTACTTGAAAGGTATTCTGAAAATGCTTCAGAGTATCAAGCGTGTTTGCTCTGCGTACTGTAGGAACGGAGCTGGGCGCCGAAAGTGAGAAGACTCTCGGAGTTTCGGTTTTATATGAACGAAGACAGTGAGACGCATTTTGCCTTTCGGTATCGCTTTCACCAAGTCCGGCTTCAGCTTGTTCGTTATAGTCGATGCAGCCGAAAACAACTTCCAAAGCTTCATTGATTGCGTCAAATTCCGTGCTAATTTCAGACATCGGGCGCTTAGCATATTTTTCAATGAACGGGAATTCGATTTTCGAAAGAGGGCGCTTAGCAGAAAGTGCACATACGGACGCTTCCGGATGTATACGCGAAAGCTCATGTGCGCATTCGGTCCTCGTAAAGTTGGACAATCTGGCACCTCCGAGCGGAAGAATATAATCAATTTTTTCCGTGGAAAATCTATCGAGGCTTGTCTCTGTGTTCATACCGAGGCTGCAGACAACCCTCTTTATCGCAGAAGTATGGCTGGCGTCATCAAGAGTGTCTTGTATATCCCAACGTTCGCTGCCTTTTCGAAAATCCCAGTTTTCGTCCACGAAAGAAACAACTTCACTCAAGTAGGTGAAAAAGCTCTGATCATCGTCCGAAACGGACAAACGTGAGGAAGACCCAAAGCCAAATATATCCAGAAGTGCAATTAAATCGTCAGAAAGAATCCACGTTTTAATTGTCTGCAAAGTTTGCGTGATTCGTACATCCTTTTCAAGATCTGCGCTCGGAAGCGTAAAAGAATAATCTGGTTTCAATGCGGCAAATTTCCTTTCAAAAGTATTTTATGTAAATATATTAACACAGAACAGTGGTGTTGCAAAGCAGAAACAAAAAAGAGAGGAGTGATGCAGTATGGTAAATGCAAAAAAGAAATTCAAATCTAACTTTTTTGAACTCGACTTATTGAAAATTAAGGATACAGAGGAAGAAAAGATTTACAGCATTTTAACAGAAAGTGTCGAAAAATATGACGAATACGATGATGAAGCGAAAGAATTCCTGTTGGAAATAATCAAAGGAGCAATTATGATTTTCCGACGGGACTGCAATCCACTTGACTCCATGCTTATGCTTGAAAGTCATTTTGAGACATCTGCCAAAGCAAAAATTTTATATAATATTCCGGACAGACTCAGTGAATTTTTAGAAAAGCTTCTTACATATACTGAGATGATTGACGAGGAGTATCCGAGAATTTATGATCACATAATATGTAGTTGTGAGGGGGACTTTTGTATTATAAAGGAATATCTGAGAAAGGAGGCGAAAGAGTACGAAAAACTCGAGGTCACGCAGATTATTATCGAATATGCTGACAGCAAGGAACTGCTTGAAGCAAAGAAAAGGGCAAGTCAATTTATCGAATCAATGGATTCCGGTGACTGGATTGAAGTTAAAAGTTGTGGTCCTAAGATATTAGACGAAAAAAAGGGAAAATATGCCAGGTGGCTGGAGGAAAATTCGCCGCTTACGCTGGTAGAGCATTTAAATAAATACATCATAGGTCAGGAAGACGCAAAAGAAACTGCTGCAATGGCACTCTACTTTCATATCCTCTTCCTGGAAAACCCGCAGATGAAACTGAAAAAAGGAAATTATCTTTTTTTCGGTCCTTCAGGTTCAGGAAAGACAGAGATCTGGAGACGATTGAAAGAAGTATCACCAATTGATATTCTTTTTGTGGATGCGTCAAGAATTACTGCTCCCGGTTATCAGGGTGCAGAAATGGATGAGATTTTTTCCAGACTTGCCGGAGAAACGCAAAATATTGAAGAAAGCATCATCATGTTTGATGAGTTTGACAAATTATGCAGGGTGTCTGTCACCAGTCAGGGGAATATGTATAACGAAGAATGTCAAAGCGCTTTCTTGACCTTGATTGAGGGCGGCAGCATTAAAGGAAAAGGCGGCAGGAAAATCAATACGCAAAAGATTATGTTTATCTTTGCGGGAGCTTTTATCGGGATTGATGACAGCACTGAAACTGCAAAATGCGGCTTCATAACAACGGGTAGTACAGACCGCGGCTACCGGAAACCGTTAGAGAAAAGGCTTATCAGCTATGGGATTATACCGGAAATTATGGGCAGAATTACAGGGGTTTCAAGACTTCATAAGCTTACCCACGACGAGTATATTGCAATTTGCACCAAAGTAAACGACAATGCTTTGGTAGACATACAGAAAAAGTATGAGAAGGTTGGAATCCATGTTTCTGTTTCGGAAGATGCTATTGAGGCAATTGCGGACAAAGCGGCGGAAACCGAACTAGGGGCCAGAGAAATTTTCCGGATTTTCAATGATGTGTCAAGCAAACTTGTTTTTTGTGCGATGAGAGAGGCGCAGAAGGAAGTCGAGATTACGGCAGAGAGTATAGAAGAACACGAGAATATGCAGAAAGAAATGTAGAAGGTGTGTTATGGAATACGAACGAAATATAAGAACAAATATTTTTGCTGCGGATAATATGACATGGGGACAGTATGCCAAAGAGATGACAGTAAATCTGGTTGTTATTGGAATTGCATACTGGAAATTGTGTTTCCAAGCATTGAACGGATTAAGTGCAATTGCTTCCAAAGTGTTGTTTCTTCTTTTGATAATTTTTATTGTAGGTGTAGAGGCTAGCCTTGTTGACAAAAAAGGAAAAAACACGATGAATGCGTATATAGTGGCAATACTGGGTTTTGGCATATACAACATTGCGGCATATTTCAAGGTTTTTAAAAAGCTTTATATCTGCATGTTGGTTCTGTCACTTGTCTTATCAATTTTATATTTGTGCGCGCTCTTTGCAGAAAGGCGGAAAAAACGGAGCAGAAGGACGAAGAAAGAATGTTTATGGCAAGGCTTTATCGCGGTCAGAACTATTTTCGCAATCGGGCTGATAATTCCGGTTATTCAGCTATGTGTCTCAGCTTTCTTAGGACATCAGTTGTATATTGCGGATCGAAACATTACGATTCTGCAGGAGGGTGAGAAGGATGTTCCGACTGCATGGATTCAGCTCTTTGATGAAGTAGACGTCATGTGGAAAGCGGAATGGCAACAGGTTCCGACTCAGAAAAAGTTAGATAAGCTTCAGACTGTGGCTGACTTTGAGCGTGTCAGGATAGGAATTCCTTTTGAAATCAAAATCGGCGCCAAGACGCTGGAAGAAAATGTATTGGCAGCATATAATCCGAAAGACCGAAGCATCAGTATTGGTCTTGATACATTGGAAAATTACTCTGGACCAGAGGTATTGCACAGTTTAATGCACGAGATGGAGCATGCTACACAGGCTGCACAGGTGGAACTCTATTATGATACGGAAGAAAAATACAGAAGGCTTAATATCTTTTATAAAACAAGAAAATATGCCAATGAACTTGTAAATTATGAAGGCGGTGGCGGGGAAGCTTATGAAAATCAGCAAGTCGAACAGGACGCAGAACGCTCGGCAGAAGCCGCAATGAGTTTTTATGTTAGCATGCATAATGCATATAAATCCGGGCAATTGAGCAAACTTGCGGAAGAATGGGAGGAGCTGGAGAAATAATAGCAGCTTTTGATTGTAATATCTAAACAACAAAAAATGTCTTTACACAGAAAAACAAAAGTGCTACAATTAACTCGAGAGAAACCGAGTCGGAAGGAGCCGAGTTTAATGAATTTCATCGGAAGAAAAGAAGAATTAGAAAAACTGAATAGAGCTATGCAGACCGACGAAATGAATTTTTCGCTGATATATGGACGCAGAAGAGTTGGAAAAAGTGAGTTGGTCAGCCAAGCACTTTCAAAAGTTGGGTCAAAAAAAATATATTATGAATGTAAACAAGTTGCGGAGGAAAGTAATGTAAATGGATTGAGCGGGATTTTGTCTGAGAGCATGGGGCTTCCAAAACTTGGATTTTCAAACATGGAATCATTGCTTGATTACATCTTTGAGCTATCTGCCAAGGAGAAGATCGTTTTGGTATTGGATGAGTATCCGTACCTGAGGGAATCAATAAAAGGAATGGATAGTATCCTTCAGGCGATGATTGATAAACACAGAAAAACCTCAAAAATTACATTGGTTATTTTAGGTTCCTATGTAGAAGTAATGCGTTCGCTTCTTGAACATGGAAATCCGTTGTACGGAAGAGTGGATTCAACCATTTATCTAAAGCAAATGGATTATTATGAATCCTCCTTTTTTTACCCGAACTATTCGGCAGACGATAAGGTGAGAATTTATTCGGTGTTCGGCGGAATTCCATACTATAACAGGCTGGTTGACGACGCAAAAAGTGTAAAAGAGAATATTATCAATTTAATTGCATCACCGGGGGCTAGATTGGAGAATGAAGTTTCCATGTACCTAAATGCGGAACTCTCGAAGATTATAAATGCAAATGAGGTCTTTGAGGCATTGTCCAGAGGATTCTCCAAGTACAGTGATATTCTGGCACAGTCACACGTATCGAGTGGACCGACTCTTGCGGATGTACTTGACAAACTGATCCGAATGGAGGTTGTGACTAAGACATCACCGATTAATGACAGCAGAAATAAAAAGAAGATGGCGTATCATATTTGCGACAATCTCTCTCTGTTTTATTACAGATATATTTTTAAGTATTCATCACAGATGAATATCATGAGTTCAGAGGTGTTTTACAGGAAATACATTGAAAAAGATTTTGAAGAGCATTATGTTCCGCATTTGTTCGAAAATATATGCAAACAGTATTTGATTCGTAAAAACAAAGAGGGAGAAATAGAGCCTGTCATTGAGAAGATTGGAAAGTACTATTATGATAATCCTGAGGAACGGTCAAACGGTGAGTTTGATATTGTGACGGAGGATGAACTCGGGTACGCCTTTTATGAAGTGAAATTCAAAAAAAAGCAGATATCGGATGAAATGATTGATGAAGAAATAGAGCAGGTAAGAGCGACAGGGCTTGACTGCTATAAGTATGTATTTTTTTCGCGAAGTGGATTTCGTTGCGAAAAGAGAGAAAATGTTAAGTTGATTGATATCGAAGAATTGTTCGCTGAATAGATAACCAAAGAGGAACTTGGCATACTTATAATAATAGGAAGGTAAAACCGAATGAAGAAAAAAACAAAAGAAATCCTCACAGACATACTCTTTGACATCGCCGCGGGAATTCTGATTGCGATTGGAACTTACAATTTTGCGACTGCCGCGAAGTTTCCGATGAGTGGATTCAACGGAATCGGCATGATTTTCTACCACCTGTGGGGACTGCCGATTGGTACGGTGGTACTCGTATTGAATATTCCTACAGCAATTATTTGCTATAAAGCACTTGGTAGGGAGTTTATGCTCAAATCGGCAAAGAGCATTCTTATCACATCAGCAATCATGGACTATGTGGCACCCCTGTTTCCGCTTTATACTGGCGACAAGATTCTTGCGCTTGTGTGCACAGCGGTTCTTACGGGGCTTGGCTGCGCTTTGATCTTGATGCGTGAATCGTCCACGGGCGGTTCGGATTTTATTATGCTTGCAATCAAAGCAAAGTATCCGTATATGACACTCGGCAAAATATCATTTGCCATCGCGTCCATAATCGTTCTGGCAGGTACGATTTTGGTATCGAAGCAGATCGACGGATTGATATATGGTCTTATGATTAATTTTGTTCTTTCTGCGGTTATCGACAAATTCATGTACGGCATATCGGCAGGCAAACTGGCACTTATCGTTACGGACAAGCCGAAGGAAATCGCCGTGCTGATTGAAAAGACAACCGGAAGAGGATGCACGTTCCTGAAAGCGGAAGGAAGCTACACCATGCAGCCCAAAGATGTAATCATGTGTGCATCCAACACCAAAGAAATGTACGGCGTCCGCAAAACGGTTAAAGCGGTGGATCCGAATGCTTTTGTAATCATCATGGAATCCAATGAAACCCTCGGAGAGGGCTTTTCCAAGAACATATAAGGAAGATAAACACATTTTATCCCTTGCGTTTCGTCAAGGGATTGCTTATAATAAAGAGTATATTAATAAGAAAAGGAATGGTACAAATGAAAGAAGTATTGCTCAGAGAGCTGTTTCGAAACACGGCTGAATACGCAGACGCAGAAGTCCTCGTGAAAGGCTGGGTCAGAAATAACAGAAATTCCAACAAGTTTGGATTTATTGAATTAAATGACGGATCGTTCTTCAAATCCGTTCAGGTTGTATATGAAGAAGAGTTTTTGGATAACTACGAGGAAATCGCGAAATCCTATGTGGGCTCTGCGCTTGCAGTAACAGGCGTTGTGTGCCTTACCCCGAACGCAAAGCAGCCGTTTGAAATCAAAGCGAAGGCAGTAACGGTCGAAGGAACATCGACACCGGATTATCCGCTTCAGCCGAAGCGCCACTCCATGGAGTTCCTGAGAGAAATCGGTTACCTGCGTCCGAGAACGAATATGTTCAGCGCGGTATTCCGTGTCCGCTCGCTGGTTGCTTATGCGATTCATAAGTTTTTCCAGGATCAGGACTTCGTTTATGTGCATACTCCTGAAATCACGGCAAGTGATGCTGAGGGTGCAGGCGAAATGTTCCAGGTAACGACGCTCGACCTTGACAATCTGCCGAGAACAGAGGATGGAAAGATTGACTACAGCCAGGATTTCTTCGGCAAGAAGACAAACCTCACGGTTTCCGGACAGCTTGAGGCGGAAATTTTTGCGCTGGCATTCAGAAATGTTTATACTTTCGGACCGACCTTCAGAGCTGAAAATTCCAATACTGCTCGTCATGCGTCCGAATTCTGGATGATTGAGCCGGAAATGGCGTTTGCAGATCTGAACGACTACCTTGAAGTTGCAGAAGACATGATTAAATATATCATCAATTTTGTGCTCGAGAAAGCTCCTGAAGAAATGCAGTTCTTCAATTCATTTGTGGACAAGACTCTGCTTGCAAGACTGGATAATATCGTAAACTCCGACTTTGGCAGAGTGACTTATACCGAAGCAGTTGAGCTGCTTCAGAAGTCCGGAAAGGAATTCCAGTATCCGGTTGAATGGGGTATCGACCTTCAGACCGAACATGAAAGATATCTGACAGAAGAAATCTTCAAGAAACCGGTTTTCGTTACGGATTATCCGAAGGATATTAAGGCGTTCTATATGCGTCTGAATGACGACGGAAAGACCGTTGCAGCTGCAGACCTTCTCGTTCCGGGTGTTGGCGAAATCATCGGAGGCTCCCAGAGAGAAGAAAGACTTGAGGTTCTCGAAAAGAGAATGGAAGAAATGGGTCTTAACAAAGAAGATTACTGGTGGTACTGCAACCTCCGCAAGTTCGGCGGCGTAAAGCATGCAGGCTATGGTCTGGGCTTTGAAAGAATCATCATGTATGTTACGGGCGTACAGAACATCAGAGACGTACTGCCGTTCCCGAGAACACCGAAGACGGCAGAGTTTTAAGAGAGATTCGTAAGAGATATACGAAGGCGGAGAAACAATTATGGACACCGGAATAAAAAAACAAGTTCTAGATGAGATTCTCATGGCAGCCGAAAAAAACAATATTGAGAAAGTCATTCTTTTTGGATCAAGGGCCAGAGGTGATTATAGGAAAACCAGCGATATTGATTTGGCGGTATCCGGCGGGCGCATAGCACATTTTCAGGCGGACATTGAAGAAGAGGTTTCCACGCTTCTCTCATTTGACATCGTCAATATGGACGGGAGTGTGCAGGAGGAACTTGTCGATTCAATCAAACGGGAAGGTAAGGTTTTATATGAGAAAATATGAAAACTTTTGTGCGGCTCTAAATAACATGAAGGACATTTATGCATATGAAGAACCGTATGACAGCGTTATTCTTACAGGTCTTGTTGGATTATTTGAAATCTGCTTTGAACAAGCATGGAAAATGATGAAAGAAGTGCTTGATGAGCACGGCTACAGTGAGAGTGCGACAGGCTCACCAAAGCTGATTTTGAAAACCGCTTATGCGGCAGGAATGATTCAGGACGAGGAACTGTGGCTTGACGCGCTGAAGGATCGAAACAATGTCGCTCATGCATATAATGAAAGCATTGCTTATGATATTGTCACGGACGCAAAAGAACGTTTTTACGACATGTTTTGCGCACTTCGTAAAGAAATCGAACAGAGGTGGATAGAGTGAACACACGGACGAAAGGCTTTTTGGCAACCGTGGTGTCGGCAACTTTCTTCGGGTTTATTCCCTTGATGGTAAAAGTAGTATGCAGCGGCGGAGGGAACACCCTTGCCGCTGCTTTTTATCGTTTTGCCCTGTCTTTGCCGGCACTTTATATTTATTTAAAAGTGAAAAAAATTCCGATGAGGATCACGAAAACGCAGCTTCGGGATATCGTCCTGATTACCGTACTGGGCTACGGCGGGACGACCTTGATTCTGTTTTCGTCCTACAATTACATACCGCTTGGAATGGCGACAACCATCCACTTCACTTATCCGGTCTTCACAATTTTGGGATGCGTGATTTTTCTGCACGAAAAAATCAAAAAAATGAAAGTGCTCGCGGTTGCGCTTTCCTTTGGCGGCATTTTGTTTTTCTATAATGCGGACGGCTCGGTAAGCCTGCCGGGGATGGCACTTGCTTTCGCATCGGGGATGACCTATGCGTTTTACACGATTTATCTCAAGGAAAGCAGTCTCAAGGACATGGATTCGGTGAAGCTTATTTTCTGCCTGAACACGGTCGGCGCGGTGATGATGGGTGCGGTGGCGCTTATAGCAGGTGATTTTACGGTTGGACTGACACCGGCAGCATGGGCAGTGGCAGTATTTCTGGCGGTTTCGGCATCCTTTATCGGAGTGCTGGGCTATCAGGTCGGAGTGAAATGCATCGGGCCGCAGAACACAGCAATCCTGAGTACCTTTGAACCGATTACGAGCGTGATTCTCGGTATACTGGTGTATCAGGAAAGCTTTTCGCTTAGGACACTTTTGGGGTGCCTGTGCATCCTTTCTTCGGTAATTATCGTGGCAAAAATGAAAGAATAGAGCAGACAAAGTAAAAATATTCTAAGATTCCCTCTTTGAGGAATGAAAAACTATTGTTTTTTCAATGCGTGTTTGATATAATATTGACGATTGAAAATAATTTGGGAGGTCTCAATAGATGAAAGGCTATACAAGCGAAATGATTAGAAATGTTGCTTTGTTAGGACACGGCGGATGCGGTAAGACAACTTTCCTTGAAGCTGCACTTTTAGCAACAGGAGTAATTTCAAGATTAGGAAAGGTTGAAGACGGAACAACGGTATCCGACTACGACAAGATGGAAATCGAAAAAGGATATTCCATCAACACTACATTAGTACCGGTTGAATATAACAAAGTCAAAATCAACTTCGTTGATACGCCGGGATTCTTCGACTTCGCAGGCGAAGTACAGGGCGCACTCAGAGGTGTCGAAGCCGCAGCGATCTTAGTAGACGCTTCCTCCGGCATCCAGGTTGGTACAGAAAAAGCATGGGATGCTTGTAAGAAATTAGGTTCCCCTAAGTTCTTCATCATCAACAAGATTGACAAAGAAAACATAGATGTTGACGCGACAATCGCTCAGCTTCAGGATAAATTCGGTACTTCCGTTGTTACGCTTGACGACAAGGACGCTATGGCAGAAGCAATTGCAGAAGTAGACGAAGAACTCATGGACATTTACTTCAACGAAGGCGGATTTACCGATGAACAGTTCAGCAAAGGTCTGACGAAGGGTATTTTGCAGGGAGACATCGTTCCTGTATTCAAATGTTCTTCTATCACAGGCGAAGGCGTGAAGGAAGTTCTTCAGGAAATCATCGACTTTGTTCCGAATCCGACAATCGAGGGCTACAAGGCTCTTAATGATAAAGACGAAGAAATCGTAATCAAGGCTGACGCTTCCGCTAAGCCGGTTGTATTCGTATTCAAGACACTTGCAGACTCCTTCCTCGGCAAGATTTCCCTTGCGAAGGTTGTAAGCGGCAAGGTAACTGCAGGTATGTCTTTACATAATTTCAGAGTGGATAAGGATGAAAAACTCGGTTCCGTATTCTTCATCAGAGGCAAGAACAAAGGTGACTGCCCTGAAGCTGTAGCAGGTGATATCGTAGCACTCGGCAAGCTCGAATACACGAAGACAGGCGACACATTATCCGAAAAGAACAATCAGGTTACAATCAAACCGATTGACTTCCCGCAGCCGACTTTGTTCGTGGCAATCGAATCCGCGGATAAGGGCGCTGATGACAAGCTTTCAACGGGATTTGCAAGATTAACCGAAGAAGACCCTTCCTTGGTTCTTCAGAGAAATATTGAAACCCGCCAGACATTGGTAGGCGGCCAGGGCGAAAGCCAGATTAACATCGCACTCGGCAAGTTAAAAGACAAGTATGGCGTATCCGTAAACATCGTTCCGCAGAAGATTGCTTACAGAGAAACAATCAAGGGCACATCCGATGTACAGGGTAAGCATAAGAAACAGTCCGGCGGTTCCGGTCAGTACGGTGATGTTCACATCAAGTTCTCACCTTCCCAGCAGGAATTCGAATTTACGGAAGAACTCTTCGGCGGTTCTGTTCCGAAACAGTATGTTCCGGCAGTAGAAAAAGGACTGCTCGAATGTATGGAAAAGGGTCCTCTTGCAGGATGTAAGGTTCAGAACGTTAAGGCTACATTATATGACGGTTCCTATCACCCGGTAGACTCCAACGAAGCAGCATTCAAGATCGCAGCTTCCCTGGCATTCAAGAAGGGTATCGCAGAAGCAAAGCCTTGCTTGCTTGAACCTATTATGAAACTTGAAATTACCGTTCCGGATGACTTCGTAGGTGCTGTTATGGGCGACCTTCCTACAAGAAGAGGTGCTGTAATGGGTATGGATCCGCAGATTGGCGGAGGACAGACTCTCCATGCAGAAGCTCCGCAGGCTGAACTGTTCGACTATGCAATTGCACTTCGTTCGATGACGCAGGCAAGAGGTTCCTTCACTATGGAATTCGCAAGATACGAAGAAGTACCTGCAATGAACGCACAGAAGATTATCGAAGCTCACAAGGCTGAAGAAGAAGATAAATAACGCAATAAAAAATAATTTTTTCAGAGGACTTCGGTCCTCTGTTTTTGTTGGATAAATTATTCAGATAATTATACCCAGATATTATAAAATGTGATAAACTATGCTTAATCATTGCAAATTTTAAAACTCGGATTAAGAAACCGAGAAACACAACTATGTGAGGCAAGAAAAATGTTAACGATAAAAGACATAATGAATCCAAATTTAAAAAATAAGGAGTCGGAATTAATATTGCCAGAAAGGACGAAACTCCGGGACATTTCTATAAATACCATTCAAAGTGTAATACACGAGTATATAAATGTAACTGATGAGTCAGGCATGCTTGTTGGTGCTGTGAAAACAGAGAGACTGTATTATCTTGTATTAAAGCAAAAGGAGTCGGAATTTATGCAAATCCTTGATAGCATGGATTCCGGAATAATTGCGATAGATAGAGATACAAGAGTATATTATGTAAATTATGCATATGCACGCATTCTTGGTGTAAATATAAGCAAAATATTGGGAAGGTATTTGAGCGTAATCGAACCCGAGGCGAGCTTACTTGATGTTTTGAAAACCGGCAAAAGTCAATACGTTCAAGACAAATTGGTAAAAAGTGTGAATGCCTATGTGGATACTGATATGCATCCGCTAATTGAAGAGGGGAAAATTGTCGGAGCATTTTCAATTTTTACAGATGTAACAAATATTAATAAACTCCATAATGAGGTTCAGAGAATTACTGAGGTTGCTGAGGAATATAACCGCCAAATCCAAGCTAAAGAAATTTTGGAACAACAAAAAATTATTGGCGAGAGTAAGGTGTATTTGGACTGCGTCAATAAGGCTTTAAAAGTTGCTCCAACTGATACGATGGTTTTGCTACGAGGCGAAAATGGAGTTGGAAAAGAAGTGATATCAAACATAATAAAAGAGAAGTGTGCAAGAAGCAACAAGCCGTTTGTTACGGTTAATTGCTCTGCAATTCCGAATTCTTTGATAGAGAGTGAATTGTTTGGATACGAGGAAGGTGCTTTCACCGGGGCTTCAAAAGGTGGCAAAATGGGAAAATTTCAACTTGCAGATGGGGGAACGCTTTTTCTCGATGAAATAGGAGATATGCCTTATGAAATGCAAGCCAAACTTCTTCGAGTATTACAGGAGGGTGAAATAGAAAGAGTTGGCAGACAGGAGAGAATCGCTGTTGATGTGAGGGTTATTGCAGCAACCAACAAAAATTTAGAGAAAATGGTGAGCGAAGAGAAGTTCAGAGAGGATCTGTATTACAGATTAAATGTAGTATCGATTCACATTCCACCCCTTAGGGAACGCGGAAATGATGTTTTGCTATTAACTGATTACTTCTTAAAAAAATACTGTGAAAAATATCATCGAGAGTTAGACATAGACAGGAGGGTTTACCATTGTTTCTTACAATACAACTGGCCTGGGAATGTGCGCGAATTAATAAATGTAATCGAGAGTGCAGTTATTCTGTGTGACGGAAGAACTATCAACCTGAATGATATCCCCGAGGCCATAAGAACAGCATATCGGGAGAAAACACAAGCAAAGGATAAGGTGGAACAACGGTATACTTTTGGAGACAGAACGCTAAAAGAAGAGGTTGAGGAATTTGAGAGAGAACTGATTCTCCATACTATTGAAAAATTTGGCGGGGATAAGGAAAAAGCTATACAAGCATTGGGACTGTCAAAACGCAGTGTCTACAGAAAAATTGCTAAAAATGGCACAAGGAACTGAAAATGACAAAATTGGCACTGATGCAGCAGACGTCAGTGCCAATTTTGTCATTTGCAATAAAAAAGAAAATAAATGCGAAATGAAATTATATAAATATATATTTGCAAAAGGCTGAAAAATCAATATTTAAGAGCCTTTAATTGATGTCGGGTGAAGTACACCGCTGTTTTGGCATGGTTCTTGCTCAATCCTATGTTAAAAAATAATAAAGGAGGGAAGAGCGGGGAATGAGAATACCACACAGTGTAGACGTTATAGATGTTACTTTGCGCGATGGTTTGCAACACGAAGAAATGTTTGTTCCAACAGAAACAAAATTGTGGATAGCTAATCATCTAATAGACGCAGGTTTTAAACGAATTGAAATTGGTACATTCAGCCACATCAAATACGTACCGCAGTTTAAGGACATTTTGGAATTGTTAAAGTTGCTCCCGAAAAATCCGAACATTGAGTATACGGTTTTAGCATTAAATACTAAAGCATGCGAAAGAGTAGCAGAAGCATTGGACGAGGGAGTACAAATTGATCGAGTGCTCTGCGGACAACTTGCAACAAGCGAGGCATATGCCAAGTTAAATATGAACAGAACGCATGAAGAACTTTTTGCTGAGGCTAAGAAAAATGTAAGGTTGCTTCATGACATTGGGATAAAGCGCGTGTTTGCCAACATTGGGACAATTTTTGGATGCCCGGTTCAGGGTAAAGTTCCAATCGAAAAAGCCTATGAATTTGTTGACCGAGCTTTTGACATTGGGTTTGATGAAATTGAACATTCTGACCCTGATGGGATCGCAACTCCTACCGAGGTATACGAATACTTCAATAACGTAATGAGTAAACATCCGGATGTGAAAATGCATTCTTTTCATGTGCACGACATCAGAGGAGCAGGAATGGCAACATACTATGCAGCAATGCAAGCCGGAGTAACAACATTTGACTGTAGTATGGGCGGCATTGGAGGACAAGTTGCAAATATTGTGGATAAAGTTCCGGTGAAAGGTACAGGTGCATATTACTTCGAAGAGGGAAGAACTGGTCTCGTTGAAACATGTGATTTTGTAACGATGCTGAATAATATGGGAGTTACAACAAATATAGATGAGAAAAAGTGCTACAAAGTAGAAAGAATGGTTGAACGCGTTTTAGGACGAAAACTTCATTCGTTTACGAGCAGCCTTTAGAAAAACAAAACCAGATTTAGGAGGATAAAATGGAAAAAAGCAATTATTCGGGATTTTTTAGATTGTCTGTAGAGGAAAGACTTAAAGAAGTTGCAGAATTCGCCAATTTAACAGAAGATGAACAAAAAACACTTAGTATGGCGGATTCACTTGATATGGATAAGGCTGACCATATGATTGAAAACGTTATTGGAAAATATGCCCTTCCAATCGGGGTGGCATTGAATTTTGTGATTAATAGCAAAGATGTAATAATTCCAATGGTATGTGAAGAGGCCTCGGTCGTTGCGGCATGTTCCAATGCTGCAAAAATGGCAAGACCTGCGGGAGGGTTTACTGCATCTACATCCGGAAATATTATGATTGCACAAATCCAAGCCGTAAATGTGAAAACACCTTTCGCTGCAAAGAACAAAATTCTCGAAAAAAAGGCCGAAATCATAAAAATATGTAACGAAAAAGATCCTGTTTTAGTTAAGTTTGGCGGAGGTGCAAAAGATATAGAAGTCAGAGTTATTGACACTCTCGCAGGACCGATGGTAATAACACATCTTTTAGTAGATACATTGGATGCCATGGGTGCAAATGCTGTGAATACAATGGCAGAAGCAGTGGCACCTTTTATTGAAGAAATAACGGAGGGAACGGTTGAACTTAGGATTTTATCAAATCTTGCGGACCGCAGGTTGGTTCGTGCTCGCGCGATATGGAAAAAAGAAGAAATAGGCGGGCAAGAGGTAGTTGATAAAATGCTGAAAGCATATGCGTTTGCCGAGGCAGACCCATATCGCGCAGCAACCCATAATAAAGGGATAATGAACGGAATAATCCCTGTAATAACTGCAACCGGAAACGACACACGTGCGATTGAAGCGGGAGCCCATTCTTATGCTAGCCGCAATGGAAGATACACTTCGTTGACGACATGGGAAAAGGACGAAAACGGTGATTTGGTCGGCACCATCGAAATGCCTATGGCAGTAGGGTTGGTAGGGGGCGCTACAAAAATACATCCTGCCGCAAAGGCGAATGTAAAACTATTGGGTGTTGAAACTGCGGCTGAACTGGCACAAATTATTGCTTGTGCTGGTCTCGCAAACAATATGGCAGCAATGAAGGCATTAGCAACGGAGGGAATCCAAAGAGGTCATATGTCATTACATGCACGAAATCTTGCAAACACGGTGGGGGCTAAAGGTGAGACTTTGGAAAAAATAGTTGCGCAGATGGTTGCTGAGAAAAAAGTGCGCCTTGAATATGCACAAGAATTGTTAGAAAAATATACGAAATAAGAGGGGGAGCGACAAGATGAACGAAAAGATTGTGATTGACGCAAATCCGTATATTATGGAGGATTGTTCGCAAGCTTACAAGGATGGTGATGTTAAAAAGGCCAGAAACATGCAGAAAGCGTTCATCAAAGCAATAAAGGAAAGCGGTCAAGACCATTGCCCTTGTAAGGAGGCATGCCAACACCACGGCAGATGTGAGGAATGCGTACTTTTGCATCGCGCCGGCATGGATCATGTTCCGATGTGTTTCAGAAATTTGATAAATGAAAAATTACGAGTGGTTTCTAGTCTGACAGAACATTCTCTGAAAGAAATTCTTTAAGAGTGAGGAGGAAGAAAATTATGTATCTGACAACAGAGCAACAGGATATTTTAGCCGGAAAATACGGAGAAGTTAAGAAACTGGCAATGGAAACGTTAGTGAAAATAGGAGAAATAAACGGAGCTAAAAGATTCATTCCCGTAAAGAGTGTGCATCTTGTTTTACATGCGTACAAAAGTGCATTTGATGCGGGTGTTGAAACTGCAGAGAAAATTGCCGAAATGGGTGGGCGATTCTGTGTGCCAACAACGATTGACCCTTATGGCATGGATGCTGAAAATTGGAAAGCTGCAAGAACCCCCGAACATTATGCACAGCAACAACAGAGACTGGAACGCGCGGTAAATAAAATGGGTGTTATCCCTAACTGGACATGTACGCCGTATTTTGGGTTTACTTCACCCCGAATTGGTGAGCATCTAGCTTGGTCCGAATCATCTGCAGTTGCATACGCAAATACTGCTTTGGGTGCCAGGACAAATCGTCAAACCGCGATTGTAGATATTTTCTGCGGAATTCTGGGAATTGCACCGGAAATCGGACTTCATTTAGACGAAAACAGAAAAGGTCAGGTGTTGGTTCAGTTAAAAGTTGACCGGCCATTGAAAAATTGGGAATATCCTGCACTGGGATATTTGCTTGGACAAAAGTTAGGTGCAAGAATAGGAGTTGTAGAGGGAATGGTAGGAAGCCCTACCAATGATAACCTGAAGGCATTTTGCTCTTCAGCAGCGGCTGCCGGTTCTGTAGCTTTAATGCACATTGTGGGAGTAACACCGGAAGCGACAACAAAAGAAACAGCGTTCGGGGGAAATATTCCGGAGGAAACAATAACGGTCACGGAAAATGACATTGTGGAGATGAGGAAAGGCATGTGCAGCAATACAACAGATAAAGTAGATTTCGTTGCATTAGGATGTCCACACTATAGCATCAGTGAGATAATAAAGGTGCATGAATTATTAAACGGAAGACACGTGCATCCAGATACGGCTTTTTGGATTTATGCAAACTCTTATGCACTTAGATTGTCCGAAAAAATGGGCATTCGTCAGGAATTGGAAGAATTGGGTGTAGTAATTCGCGCAGAGACTTGCATGATTATTTCGCCTGTGAATCCTGAATGGGGATTCCAAACGATGATGACTGATTCAGGAAAATGTTCATATTATGGCCCTGCCGAATGTGGAACGGAGATGATTTTTGCAAGCGTTGAGGAATGTGTAGAGTCAGCTGTTTCCGGCAAAATGGAAATCGTTTAGGGAGGTATCGCGATGAAAACATTACAAGGAAAAGGAATTGTTGAAGGAATCGGGAGAGGGCCAGCCATTGTGTCGGAAAAACCGTTTGGGTTCTTTGGTGGAGTAAATCCTAAAACCGGAGAAATAATCGACAAATGGCACGAACTCTATGGCCAAAGCATTAAGGGAAAGGTCTTTGTTTATCCGGAAGGTCGCGGTTCAACGGTAGGGGCTGCCATTATTTTGGAACTGGCAAGGACTGGGTGTGCACCAGCAGCCATTATTAATGCAAATATTGAAGTCATAACTGCGGCCGGTGGCTTGATGGCAAAAACATTTTACGATGTGGATATTCCTATGGTAGATGGGATTTCGAAAGAAGATATTCTTTCCATCAAGGATGGAGCAATGGTAGAAGTTAATGGAACAACAGGAAAAATCGTTATTCTGTAACAGGAGGTAGTTGCTTTGAAAAGAGACAATTATTTGCTTATCGAAAAACTTAGACATGAGCTTCATCAACATCCGGAACTTTCTTATAATGAAACATGGACGAAGAGGCATTTGATAGATTTTCTTAAACAAAATACAAGTGCAGAGATTCATGATTGCGGAAAATATTTTTATGCAGTACGTAGGGCAAACAAAGAAAAGAATAAGAAAGCTATCGCCTTTAGGGCGGATTTTGATGCTTTGCCTATTGAAGATGAAATAGATGCACCATACAAATCTATTATTCCCGGGGTAGGACATAAGTGTGGGCATGACGGTCATGCGGCGGCACTATGCGGACTCGCACTTGAACTTGAAGATATGAATCTTGAAAGAGATGTTTATATGGTATTTCAGCATGCTGAAGAAACGGGTCAAGGCGCTTGCGAAGCTGTCGATATGTTGAACCAAAACCCGGATATTGAAGAAATATATGCGTTCCATAATGGAGTAGCACAAAGAAAAGGCAGCATATATATTGCCAACGAAGTTTCAAATTGTGCATCCAAAGGTATGAGCATTTTCATGAAAGGAGTTTCAACGCATGCCAGCACACCGGAATTGGGAAGAAATCCAGTATTTGCATTAACCAAAACCATGAATGGAGCTTATGATTTTCTGTATCAAGAAACATTTAAAGGGCTGACTCTCTGTACAGTTGTTCAACTTGAAGTTGGAAAATATGCTTTTGGCACCGCAGCAAGCGAGGGTGTATTGAGGATGACCATAAGAGCGGAGCATGAGAAGGAAATGGACATGCTTCAACAGAAGATAGAGGAAATTGCAAAAAAGGAAAGTAAAAAAGATGAACTTTCACTTAAAATTCAATATGAGGATGCTTTCCCAGAAACGCGAAATAACCCGATTGCAAGGGATAAAGTTATAGCTGCAGCCCAAAAACTAGGATATCCTGTTCTTGTAGGTCAAAAACCGGAACGAGGCTCAGAGGATTTTGGCTATTTCCTAAAGAAAGTGCCGGGGGCACTGTTCTTTGTTGGAAGTGGAGAAAACATTAAATCACATCATACTACAGATTTTGATTTTGTGGATGAAATTATGGAAAATTCTGTGGAAATGTTTAAGGAATTAATTATTGCTTAGTTTTACGAATAAAATTACAGGAGGTTAAAAATGAAGAAAACACTAAGAAGAGCATTAGCCGTTTTTATGACCGCTTCGTTGTTGTTCACGCTTGTAGCATGTGGTGACTCCGGAGACGGTAAGGTCGCTGCAGGCAGAGAGGAGGGTTCACTAATTTTCAATGTTGACTGGCCGGCATATATTGATCCGGGGGTTGGTAGCAAACTTGCGGATGCTTTGGCACATACGAATATGTATGACAGCTTAACATTTCCTAATGAAGACGGGACTGTAGAGCCATTAGCTTGTGAGTCGTGGTCAGTTAACGACAATTCAACGGAATACACTTTTGCCTTAAGAAAAGGAATGAAATTCCACAGTGGAAATGAAGTTAAGGCAAGTGATGTAAAATTCAGTTTTGACAGATTAATTGCATTGGGCGAAGGATATGCATACTTGTTCTCCGATGTTAAATCGTGCGATGTGATTGATGATTACAATGTTAAGTTCAGATTAAATGCACCATCAGGAATTTTCCCTATGATTGCTTGCAGAATATATATCTTAGACGAAGCACTGGTAATGGAAAATATTACAGATGGTGCGTATGATAAGTATGGAGATTATGGCAAGGCATGGTTAAATACTAACGATGCAGGTTCCGGTCCATATAAGGTAAAGGAAATGATTACGGAAAGTTCATTGACTATGGAACGTTTTGAAGACTATTGGAAAGGCTGGGATGATGCTAAAGATGCACCGAAAACAGCAAAAATGCTTGGAAATGTTGCAGCATCTACCGTAAAAACTATGATATCAAGAGGAGAACTCGACATCACGGACGATACCCAAACTCCTGAGGCATTGGAAGTATTAAATTCTATGGATGGCGTGACGGTTATAAGAGCTCTTTCAGGTGTAAACTTTAATGTATGTTTGAATACTAAGTCAGCGCCTACTGACGATATACATGTTAGAAGAGCAATGGCATACGCAGTTGACTATGATACCGTGTGTAACAATATTTATGTCGGAAGTTCAGTGCCGACAGGCCCTATTGTAAGAGCATTAACTGCATCTGCACTTGACGAATCGGAATTTCCGTTTACATACGACTTAGAGAAAGCAAAAAAAGAGATTGAAGAATCTAAATATTATAATGATTTAATAAGCGGAAAACGGAAAATAACTTTAAGTTATTGCTCCGAGGGCGGTGAACAACAGGAAAAATTAGCGCTTTTGATCCAAGCGGGTATGAGCAAGCTGGGAGTGACAGTTGAAGTTGCAGGAAAACCTTTCGCTACAATGATGAGCGAAGCCGCAGAAGTAAAAACAACTCCGAACGCAGCTTTCGTAGTTTTTGCACCGACATATTTAGAGGGCGGTGGATACCTGTATTCCAGATATCATTCGAACTCTGCAGGAACGTGGGAACAGATGGAATGGCTGCAGAACAAGAATATCGACAAAGAAATCACAAATGCTATGAGAACTGCAGATGACAAATCAAGAAATGAGCAGTACAAGAAGATCTCAAAGGAAATTGTTGAGCTTTGTCCAACACTATGGGTTGCAGATCTGGCATCACCTTATGCATATCGTTCTGATTATGTAACCAAGTTCCCAGCTGCAGAAAAATACGAGGCAGGAACGCCTGCTGCTAATATGACAGGATATCATTTATACTTAAGAAATATTGGCGTTGCACAATAAGACATTTCAGAAATTTAGAAAAAATATTAATTTCCCCTTGTCTGTTATCGCGATTAGGCAAGGGGATTTGATTAAAGCAAGGAGATCACTATGGATAAAGTGAAGCTAATACTAAAAAGAATCATTTCTTATGCATTAGTGCTATTTGGACTGTCAATATTGATTTTCGTATTGGTTCGGGTTATGCCGGGTGATACGGCAAGAATGGCATTGGGTGCAAGAGCCTCTGAAGAAGCAGTTGAAGCTCTCAGGCAAGAAATGCATTTAAACGAATCCTACGTTGTACAGTATGGATATTGGATTTCCGGCATGCTCAGCGGAGATTTTGGAGAATCAGTAATCACAAAGCGCCCCGTAATTGAAGATATAAAGAGTTATTTGCCGGCAACGATGGAACTCGTCGCTTTGGCAGCCTTCTTTTTAATTTTGTTTGGAATAGTGTTAGGCGTAATATCAACAAAATACGCAGGGAAATGGCAAGATAATTTCATACGAATTTTATCTTATTTTGGAATTGTAGCACCTGCATTTTTATGGGCAGTTCTCATTATGCTTGTGTTCGCGTATGTTTTCCCGATATTACCTACGTCAGGACGAATAAGTGCTTGGATGAGTGCACCTCCAAATGTCACAGGAATGTATATCCTTGATTACTTACTGGACGGAAACCTTAGCGGAGCATGGGACGCATTTACGCATATCATAATGCCATCTGCAGTGCTTGCATTTGGCGGAATAAGCCAAGGTGCAAGAATCACAAGATCGAGTATGATTGAAAATATAGGAAAACCATATGCCTCGGCAGAAAAATCTTACGGAATTCCCGAAAGAAAAATATTATTCAAATATTTACTCAAACCTTCTATGAATGCTACTATTACAACCATGACGCTAGACATTGCCGGAATTTTCGGGGGTGCTTACTTGGTAGAACAAATATTTGGCTATCCCGGACTTTCGAATTATGGTTTACAAGCGATGCTTAACAAAGATGTCTTTTCTATGTCGGCGGTAATTATGGTGCAAGCAATTATTTTGATATTTTTTAATTTAATAGCAGATTTACTCATACGTCTTTTAGACCCTAGAGTCAGATATTCATAAAAGGGGGAGTTTAGAAAAATGGATAATCAGATTAACAATACTCCGAAAATTTCACAAGTGAATAATTCTAATATCCCTAAAAGAAATCGTTTGGAACAGGCAAGAAAGCTTTGGTACAAGTTTTCCTTAAGCAAACTTTCAGTTGTAGGGTTGACGATTATTTTACTGGTTGTATTCTGTGCAATTTTTGCACCGTTTATTGCACCATATCCGGAGGATGCGGGTGCCGTTGTAAACTATTCGCAAGCTAGTCAGGCTCCGAGTCTTGAGCATATCTTTGGAACCGACACATCAGGAAGAGATCTTTTTTCCAGAATACTGTTTTCCTTTAGAGGCGCACTGATTATGGGCGTGGGATGCCTTGCAGTTGTTGTCCCGGTTGGAGGCATTTTGGGATTAATCGCAGGCTATTACAATGGTAGGTTTATATCGAATTTCATAATGCGACTTGCGGATGTGTTTCTTGCATTACCGGCATTGATTTTGGTTATGTGCGTATCAAGTATTATGACTCCAAGCCTTATGAATGCAATGCTTGCATTATGCGTTTCGTGGTGGCCTTGGTATACAAGACTCGTAAATAACATTGTTGTTTCTACGAGAAATGAAGTCTATATTCGCTCGGCCGAAGTTTTAGGGGCAAGCAATACACATATTTTGTTCAAACAGATTTTACCTAATGCGTTAGGTCCTATCTTGACAAAGGTTACTTTGGATATGGGTTGGGCAATCATGGCAGGTGCAACATTGAGTTTTATAGGTATGGGCGAGCAGCCGCCAACCCCTTCACTCGGATCAATGGTATCCGCAGGCGTAAGTTACATGCCTGATCAGTGGTGGCTTTCTACTTTTCCGGCGCTTGCTATTATGCTGATAGTGTTGGGATTTAACCTTGCCGGTGACGGAATTAAGGATATGCTGTCGAGTGATGAGTAAGGAGGTAACATGGATAACAATACAGATAGAAATTTAGTTGTAGACGTTAAAAACCTTCACATATCCTTTAAGACATTTAAGGGATATTCCAAAGTGCTGAACGGCGTGAATTTGCAAGTGCATAAGAGGGAACGAATTGCAATTGTTGGAGAAACCGGCTGCGGTAAAACAACAACAGTTAGTGCAATCGCTCAAATATTGGCTAAACAGGCACGAGTCGATAAAGGAGAAATATTTTTTAACGGTAAAAGTGTTTTAAAAATGAATGCGAAGGAGCTGAAAAAAATGCGCGAAAACGGCATTTCGATTATCTTTCAGGATCCGATTGCATCATTGAATCCTGTCTTTACAATTGGAAATCAAATGCGTGAAGTAATTCGCTATTCAGGGATTGACGGAGCAACAGATAAAAATGTTCAAACAGAGCGTACGATTGCAGCACTGAAAGAAACTTCTATGCCTGACCCGGAGAGAATAATGGAGTCTTACCCATTTCAACTTTCAGGTGGCATGCGCCAGAGAATATGTATAGCGATGTCATTGTCGACGCCAAGAGATTTAGTAATCGCAGACGAACCGACGACAAATCTCGATGTTACTATCCAAGATCAAGTTCTGAAAACTCTCAAAGCGCGAGTTGAAGAAAAAGGAAGTGCTTTGATTATGATCACCCATTCGCTTGGCGTTGCAAGAGAAATGGCAGACCGAATTTATATTATGTATGCAGGAAATATGGTTGAAATTGCACCGGTTGACAAGCTATTCGATAATTATGCGCATCCTTATACAGAGGGATTAATGAGTTGCATTCCGAGGTTGTCCGGAGGCGGAGTTTCTGAAGGAATACCAGGGCATATTCCGAACTATTTAGCTCCACCGCCGGGATGCCGTTTCGCGCCAAGGTGCCCATACGCAAAACCCGAGTGCGAGCAAAAAATGCCACCACTATATGAAATGGAGCCGGGACACTATGTCGCATGCTATAAATATCAAGATAACGAAATCATGGAGGAATAGGAATGGGCGAGGAAATATTGCGCGTAGAAAATTTAAAAAAATACTTTCCTGTTCGAGGACAGAAAGGCAAGTTTGTAAAAGCTATCGATGGTATTAATTTTACACTTTCCAGCGGAGAAACATTAGGACTTGTAGGAGAGTCAGGTTCAGGAAAAAGTACGACAGCATATAATGTAATCGGAATGGAGGAAATGACCGGGGGAAAAATTATTTTTAAAGGAAGAGACATAAGTATGCCACTATCCAAGAGGACCTTGGATATGAAAAAGGAGATACAAATTGTATTCCAGGATCCCGGAACATCCTTAAACCCTCAGCATACGGTACATGATATTCTTGCACTGCCACTGAAAATACATAATATGTGCAGTAAAAGAGACATAACAAATCATGTTGCTCGCCTGATGGATTTGGTAGAATTGCCTTATGAGTATATGTACAAATATCCAGCTACATTGGGTGGCGGAGAAAAACAAATGCTTGCCATAGCACGAGCTCTCGCAACAAATCCTTCTTTAATTATTTTAGATGAGCCGACAAGTGCGTTGGATGTATCCGTTCAAGCCAAAATCATTAATATGCTTCTTCGCCTGCAGAAGGAAATGAACCTAGCGTATCTTTTTATTACACATGATTTGAGCTTGATGAGAAATGTGTCAACTCGCGTTGCAATAATGTATTTGGGAAAGATTGCGGAAATAGCACCAACGGATAGATTTTTCCAAAATCCACAGCATCCTTATACGAACATGCTGCTTTCATCAATTCCGGTTGTAAGTAAGACGGAGGAAGCTCTGCGCCCGGGTCAAATTCATTCACAAGGCGAGATACCAAGCCCGGTAAATGTTCCAAAGGGGTGCAGCTTCAATACCAGATGTCCTTATGCCAAAGAAATTTGCTTTGAGAAAGATCCGCAGATGATTCCATTTGAACAGGATCATACCGTAAGATGTCATTTTGTACAAGACTGGAGAAAAGGATGAGTGATTTAATTTTAAAAACAAAAGAGGACATAAACCATTTTTTAACCGGCTGTGCCTTTTTGGGCACAGGAGGTGGAGGGGAAGTGTCCGTTGGCAGAGATACTCTGTATAAGTGCTTGGAAAAGGGAACAGAAATTAGGTTGACAGACCCGGAGATGATTGCAGATGAGGAAACTTATTGCTGTGCTTTTTTCATGGGGAGCATTGCGCCCAAAACGGATGAAATATTAAAAGAAATGGATAGGCTTGGCTACAAGGAGCGCACATTGGATTTTGTAGATATGCTGGTAGGCGCAGTACGATCATTAGAAACGATTCTTGACCATAAGATTGATGGCTTGTATATTGCTGAGCCGGGTGGTTCCAATGCTGCATGTTGCATGGCTGCAGCATACAAATTGGGCATACCTATTTTCGATGGCGATCCTGCAGGACGTGCAATCCCGGAGATGACAAACGGTTTGTTTTCAATTTACGGAAAAAGTTGTTTACCAATAGCATACTGCGACTCATGGGGGAATCAAAATGCAACAATCAATGCAATGGGCTATCCGGCAGTCGAGAGAATTGGAAAGTTTCTGAGTGAGGCTTCTTATGGTGAAATGGCAGAAGCAGCATACTCAATAACAGGAAAGGAACTCAAGGATCTTTTTGTTTTCAATTCGCTGACCAAGGCATATGAAATTGGAAAGTGTATCCATGAATTTACATGGGAGAGCAAGGGGGTGCAAGAGAAAGTTTCTTACAACTATAAAAAAATGTTGCAGGCCGTAGCTAAAACCATAAAGGGCTCCTTTATAGGAACTGGGACAATCTGCAATTTTGCTGTAGACGACACAAGTGGATATTATAGCGGCACATTTGAAATAAAGGGAGAAGGAGGAGAGGACGAATATAAAGTATGGTTTAAAAATGAAAATCATATTTTGTGGGTTAATGGTATACCAAAGGCAACCAGCCCAGATTTGATTACACTTATTAACCTTAAAGATGGTGAACCTCTGCTGAACTCGCATTTAAAAAATGGACTAACAGTTGGCATAATTGTTTCGTCGGCATGTGAAAAATATCTTACCGAAAAAGGAATTGCCTCTTTTGGTCCAAGATATTTTGGATTTGATTTTGATTATGTGAATTACAAAACTTCATTATAATTTATGAGCAGATTGGAACAGGAGAATGAGGAATGGATATACTGGAAAAAGCACTAAAAAATGGTAGAGAAATTCAAAAACATAGACATATCATTCACAGAAATCCGGAGATTGGATTTTATCTACCAGAAACATGTGATTATGTAATGAAATGTCTTGAGGAAATGGGCATTGAACACAAACTTTGTAAGGGAAAAATAGATGAGGAAATCAGAGCTAAATTTAGCAAAGCCGGATTTCCGGATATGGAATACTATACAGGTGTTGTTGCGACTATCGGTAAAGGAAAACCATGCATTATGCTAAGGGCGGAAATGGATGCGTTGCCGGTGGATGAGCCTCGGGGGGTAGTAAATTTTTCATCAAAAAATCCCGGTAAAATGCACGCTTGCGGTCACGATGCACATACGGCTATGCTGATTTCAGCGGCAAAGCTACTGAAAAATATTGAAACGGAACTAAATGGAACCGTAAAGCTTCTTTTTCAACCAGGGGAGGAATGCGGCTGTGGGGCGGATATGATGATTAGACATGGTGTACTGGAAGAACCCCATGTAGATGCAGCTTTTTCTTTGCATGTAGTCCCTAATCAAAGAGGCGGCTTGGTTACATATACACCGGGTACGATGACTGCAGCAATGGAGACATTTGAAGTTAACATTTTAGGAAAAGGGGGCCACAGCTCTTTGCCGCATCTTTGCATAGATCCACTAGTGATATGTAATCAGTTGTATACAACATTGAATTTGCTTGCGACAAGAGAAATTGACCCGCGTGAAACGGTTGCTTTGACGGTGGGCAAAATTTCCGGGGGAAGTGCTGCCAATATAATTCCTGATTCTGCCAAACTTTCTGTGGGCTGCAGGACATTCAAGAAAGAAGTAACGGAACATATGCAAAGGCGTATACCTGAAGTTATAGAACACACTGTAAAAATGTGGAAGGGAAAATATGAAACTACACATTTTTTCACACCACTTACCTATGCAAATCCTAAATTATGTGGAGAGTTAATACCATATATGAAAGAAGTTGTAGGAGAGGAGAATGTTGAAATATGTCCAAGTGTTTCAGGAAGCGATGATTTTGGTTATATTTCACAGCAAGTACCCGGAATGCTCGTTTGGTTCGGAACAGGTGATGAAACGCAGCCCGCACTACATAATCCCAATATGCAGATCGACGAAAAATGGCTACCTTACGGCACTGCGATACTTGTAAATGTCGCAACAAGGTGGCTTGCCCAAAGTACAAAAAACGGAAGGTTGAATAGAGAATACATATGACACAAAGTTTAATAATATCATTTTGTGCTGTGTTCCCCTTGTTTGTAATAATTTCATTAGGTTGCATTTTAAAAAAAGCTCGAGTAATTGAAGATGCCGCAATTCCGAGTATAAACAAATTGTTGTTTAATGTTTTATTCCCTTGCCTGATATTTTGTTGCACTTATGGGGCAAAGTTCAAAGGGACAAACAATGCAGAACTTGCAGCATTTATTGCGGGAATAGCTTTATTCTTTTGGATTGGGACCATTCCATTTGCAAAAAAAATATCGAGGGAAAGTAAAACGCAAGGTGCTATTGTAACAGGCATATGCAGAACCAATTTTGTTGTTATCAGCTTACCGGTACTTGCAAATCTGTTTGGGGATGACATTAGTTCATATATTGCGTTTCCAACATTTGCGTTGCTAATAATTAACAATATTGTCTCTGTTGTAATATTAGAGTTGTTTAGGCAAGGAGATACGGACATTAAAGTGCTTATAAGAAACCTTATAAAAAGTCCGCTAATTATATCCACATTGTTAGGAATTATATGTTCAATTTTGAATTTAAGCATTCCTGAGGTAATACATTCGACAATCAAATTAATTGGAGACACTGCTGTGCCGTTAGCATTACTTTTAATAGGAGCGTCGATGCAGTACTCTACATTATCTGCAAACAAAAAATTACTTTTTATTTGTAATTTTGGGAAACTCATATTATTGCCTGGTATAGGCGGACTTGTCGGATATCTGATGGGGTTTACAGGGGCAGATATGGTGATTGTTGTCACCTTTTTGGCGGCACCCATTCCATCGACATCATACACAATGGCTATGGAACTAGACAGCGATGTGGTTTTGACCAGAGATTGCGTTTTTTTATCGACTGCCTTATGCATGATTACTTTTTTTCTTTGGATTTTTCTTTTAAAGGCATTACAGGTTTTTTAATAAAATGCAAGTAAGTAAAGAGGGCTTTGGCCCTCTGCTTTTTCGTTAAGAACTCGAAAACTATTGAATGGGTTGAAGAGGAGGTCCCCGTATGTTAAAATACTACTATATCTAAACAGAAAGGACTTATGACATGAAAAGAACATTAAGACACCTGATTCTTTTGGTGCTGGCGGTCATTGCAGTCTTCGCAATGAGCAGCATTGCATACGGCGCAACAAGCTTAAGCGGAAAAACTACAATCAGCCTGTACGGAAGTGAATACAGCTATACCGGAAGTCCGATTGTACCGAAACTTTATGTTTATTACAAGAGCCCGAATTCATATATCACAAGAACATTAGAAGAGAACAAGGATTATACGGTGCAGTGCAGCGACAACATTAATGTCGGAACGGCAACCGTCACAATCACCGGAATGGGCGAGTACGAGGGGACGGTATCGAAAACTTTTTCGATTATGAAGCGGTCGATAAGCGGATACGAAGTTAAGATCAGTGTTGCGGATGCAACTTACACGGGGTATAACATTACACCGAAAATAACGGCAGCCTTAAACGGCAAAACATTGACGGAGGGTGTTGATTACACGGTGGACGCTGTCAGTGCGAAAGATGCCGGCTCACAGAGAATTACCATCAGAGGGAAAGGCAATTTTGACGGAAGCACGACGGAGTACTTTAGAATCAACAAAAAACCCCTGAGTGAATGCAGGGTAAGCGTCAGTGATCAGAAATACACAGGCAAGGCACTCACCCCTTCCGTCACGGTTTACAACGGAAGCCTTGCGGTTCCGAGCAGCGAATACAGGGTAAGTTATTCGAACAACACTCAGATAGGAACGGCAAAGGTTGAAGTAGAGGCGATGTATTCCGCATCCAACTATACGGGGAAAACAACCGCGACATTCCTGATAAAATACGACATTGCAAAGTGTACTTTTACAATAAGCAAATGTACATACACGGGAAGTGCGGTCACACCGGAAGTGACGATCAGGCAAGGGAGCAAGACCTTGACGAAAGGAGTCGATTATCTCCTTCATATCAGCAATAACATAAATGCAGGACAGGGAAGTATTACGGTAACAGGCACCGGATATTATCTGGGAAGTGCCGCGAAGACCTTTACCATTGAGCCGAAGAGCATCGAAACGGCTTTGAGCACGCTGGTTCTTCCTGAAGAAAAATACATCTATACAGGGCAGGAATTTGTACCGGAAGTTACAAGCGTTACGGACGGGACGACTGCACTTGTGAAGGAGAAAGACTATACGATAACCTACGAAAAAAATAAAAATCCGGGGTATGCATACGCGGTTATTAACGGAAAAGGAAATTACGGAAAGGCTCAAAAACTGAAATTTGCAATCTATCCGTCAGCACCTAAAATCCTCAAAATCGAACCTGACACGAAGAATACAGCCGTAATTAAGTGGGCAAAGGGGCCTAAAGGTCTCAAGTATATCGTGTATCGCAACGGAAACAACATCGGAACATCAAAGACAAATGCCGTTTCTTTCAAGGATAAGAAGGCAAAAACAAACGGGAAAGATTATGAATACACGATTGTTGCGGTTTGTTCCAATGCAGGGGATTTAAAGAGCGGGATGTCAGAGTCAAAGGTAAGCCGCTACATCAAGGCTCCGAAAGTCTCCGCTTCGGTTGCGGGAAGCCGTGTGCTCATGGCGAAGTGGAACAAGGTCAAGGATGTGGACGGATATCAGCTTCAGATGTCAACATCAAAGAAGTTTACCAAGAAAAAAACATATACAATCAAGAACGGGGCAGCGGTTAAAAAGGTGCTTGCGGGACTTACTGCAGGCAGGAAGTACTATTTCAGAGTGAGAGCGTACAAGACAATCAAAGATGAAGAGACAAAGGTGAAATATTACTCCTCGTGGAGCAACACAGCGGTTAAAGCACCGATTACCGCATCGGCACATTCATCTGCAGTTTAATTTTGAACAGAAAACAGAAAACGGAGAAAAAACATGAATAACAAAGTTTGTGCAAAAGGATACGAATTTTGCGGTGAAACCTCAATCGGCGTGATCACCGGAGGACTTCCGGTAATGACCGAAAGTGCGGCACTCTTAAAGGATTTGGTGACGGAAACAAAATATCTCAGATGTATGTTCCGTTCTTTGAGCAGCACGCCGGTTACAACACTCTTTGCGGATATTATTCTTAAAAACGGCGGCAAAGAAGTTGCCAAAATTGAAAATTTCCAATACAACGCGAAAGCGCGCAGGAACGGCTTTTTCGGACAGAATGTCGGGGTTGCGTTAAAATGGGACGCTGAGTTTGACACCGCAGAGGTAAAGGTAAAAAAGGCTGTTCTTGAAGACGGCGATGTGCTTGTGTCAAGCGGCGAAGATATAACATTCCCGCAGCCTGCATATATCAGAGAGTATCTGCAAAGCGAGGAGCTGGAGCAGGAATACCGCAGAGAGAGCGGAGCAGTCGGTCCTTTCTGCCCGCAGAAGGCAGGAGGATGGTGGAGATGCACATGCGGCGAACTCAATGCAGACAGCGAGGAAACATGCTTTGCCTGCGGAAAAGAAGCAGGCCCGCTGTTTGATTTGCTGAACACCGAAGCACTCGAAACAAACCTTGCAGAATACAAGGAAGAAAGAGCAAGAATTGAGGAAGAGGAACGCATAAAACAGGAAGAAGAAGAGCGCATTGCAGCGGAAAAACGCGCAGTCAGAAACGCAAAAGCAAAGAAGATATCCATCATTGCGGCAGTCGCGGTCGTGGTACTTGCGATTGCGTTTGCTTTTGTCAAATTCGCACTTCCTGTAATAAACTACAACTCGGCAGCATCTGCTTTTGAGGACGGAGACTACGAAGCAGCTTATACGAAGTTCGAATCGCTGGGAGAATACAAGGACAGCCGAAACATGGCTGTCGAGGCTCACTATCGCTTCGCGCAGGGCCTTGTCGAGGACGGCGAATATGAGAAGGCAATAGCGGCCTTTAAAGAAATGATTAACTACAAGGACAGCACTGCTTGCTGCAAAGAGGCAGAATATCTCTATGCAAAACAGCTGATTGAGGAAGAAAAGTACGAGGAGGCACTTGCAAATCTTGATGAGCTCGGAGAATATGAAGACAGTGCAACGCTTGAAAAAGAAGCCAAGTATGGATACATAGGAGCAAACCTCGACAGCGAAAACGAGACCACATACAGATATCTTCGCGAGCTGAAGAGCAAATCCTATAAGGATTCGGAAGAAATATACAACGATTTGTACAAGTGGACCGTAAAACTTGTTATTAACGACAGCGAAACGGACAGTGCGGCGAAGAAGGATGAAATAAGCAAATATGACAAGGTTTACTGTCATGTGACGCTTAACGGAGGCACGCCGAACGGAACAACGAGACTGAAATACTCCGCGACATATCCGGACGGAAGCAAAGCGACCGGTGCATGGGATAAGGCATGGGAGGAAGGAACCGAAGGGACTTGTTCTTTCTGGTATGACATTCCGGAATACGGCAAAACAGGGAAATTCACGGTTTCGATCTATGATGCGGATACCGGCAAAAAGCTTGGCGCGAAAAGTGTCGAACTTACAAACTAAAGCAAGGCTTTGTGAGAAAGGAAAGAAACATGAATAAGTTTGAAGATGTCTGCCCGATCTGCGGGCAGGAAATAGCAAAAGAGGCAGTGGAAAGAGGCGATGCTGTGATTTGTCCGGATTGCGGAACGTCCTATCATAAGGCGTGCTGGGAAAAAGCAGGCGGATGCGTTACATTCGCATGCCCAAGCAAACCGAAGGTTCAGACACAGACGCAGCAGCCGTATCAACAGCAGGAACAGCAACAGCAGGAGGAGAAAAAAATGAAATATTGCAGCCACTGCGGAAAAGAAATCCTGGATGAGGCGGTTATCTGTCCTCACTGCGGATGCATGGTGGGAAACCCGCAGTACACATACAATCAGACACCGGAACCGGATATCCCTTCGACGGGACTGAATGTTCTCAGCTTATTTTTTCCGTTGGTAGGATTGATTCTTTATATTATATACGCGGATAAGGCTCCGAAGAAAGCAAAGGCAATCGGAAAGTTTGCACTGATTGGTGTCGCGATTGGGGTTGTGGGAGGAATCCTTTGGGGATGTGCCGCAGCGATGATGACATCCCTGTACTTGTTTTGATTTTTTAGAGAGCTTTTAACAAGGGGAAATTATGGCAAAGAAAGGAAAGACGATTTTTGTCTGCCAGGAATGCGGTTACGAAAGCACACAATGGATGGGAAAGTGCATATGCGGTGCCTGGAATTCTTTTGTGGAGGAAAAAGTTCTTCCGGCGGACGGAGAGGATGTACGCCGCAGAAGTACCGCACCTGCCGGGAATGCTAAGGCATCGAAACTGGCGGAAGTCGGAACGAGCGAATATGACCGAATTGATACGAAAAGCAGTGAACTGAATCGTGTCCTTGGCGGAGGGCTGGTCAGAGGCTCGCTTGTACTGATTTCAGGGGAACCCGGCATCGGCAAATCCACCATCATCATCCAGGCAGCCGGCAAAATTGCAGCGCAGGGCATGACGGTGCTTTATGTCTCGGGGGAAGAATCCGAGGAGCAGATAAAGATGCGTGCCGACCGCGTGTGCACAACCTTGCCGGACACGCTTTACGTGATGTCGGAAACCAATATGGAAAATGTCGAAACGGTGTTTGATAATATAAAACCGGATTTTCTGATTATCGACTCGATTCAGACGCTGTACAGCAGCCAGCTTGATTCGGCACCGGGGAGCGTATCACAGGTGAGAATGTGCGGAAACCAGCTTATGAAGCTTGGCAAGACGCGCAACTGTGCGATTTTTATCGTTGCACATGTAACCAAAAGCGGAGACTTGGCAGGTCCGAAAACGGTGGAACATCTGGTCGATTGTGTACTGAACTTCAGCGGTGAGCGTGACGGTGAACTCAGAATTTTGCGTGCGTATAAGAACCGTTTCGGAACGACGAGCGAAATCGGTGCATTCCGAATGGAGTCCGCAGGGCTTACGGAAGTTACGGATGTTTCGGCTACTTTCCTTGAAAACAAGGAGGAACTGCTGGAAGGTTCGGTTACGGCCGCGGTATATGAGGGCAGCCGGCCGCTTATGTTCGAGGTTCAGAGCCTTGTAAGTCCGGCGAATGTGGGTTTTGCGAGAAGAACCTCCGTGGGAATCGACAACACAAGACTGAATATGATTCTGGCAGTGCTTGAAAAGAAGGCGGGGCTTTCCCTCATAAATCAGGACGTATATGTAAACGTGGTCGGAGGATTGAAGCCGGAAGGTACGGGAACAGACCTTGCGGCTGCGCTTGCAATCTTTTCCTCGTATAAACGGGTGACAAGCACGAAGCGGACACTGGCAGTCGGTGAAATCGGCTTGACCGGAGATCTGCGCTCGGTACAGAATATCGAAAAGACGGCAAAAGAGGCGGCGAGACTGGGATATGAGCAGATTATAATGCCGCTGGGAAACGCAAAAAAAATCGGCAGCTCTGTTGACGGCTGCCGGATTATAGGTGCGAAAAACATTATGGATGCCTTGTCTGCATTTGCAGGAAAGAAATAAGAAATTCAGAGTGTTTGCATTTAAGCATCTTGTTTTTCTTTGGAACGGTCCTTGGATCGTTCCTTTTTTGTATTCATTTTTGCAATGTCCAGTTCAAACCAGAAAGTACTTCCCTTGCCGAGCTTGCTTTCGACACCGTAGTCAGCATTATGCAGGAGAAGAATCTCCTTTACAATCGACAGGCCAAGACCCGTACCCTGTGTTTCGCGGATGTAGTTGGTGCTTGTCTTATAGTAACGTTCCCACACGTGCGGAAGCTCTTCCGGCTTTATGCCGGGGCCGTGATCCGAAACCTCCAGTCTGTATTTGCGGCCTGCCTTTCGGATTGTGAGACCGACATACTTATCTTCGCCGCAGTATTTGACGGCGTTGCCTGCAAGATTTGAAATTACCTGTGAGATTTTGTCCCTGTCCGCAAATACCATACATTCTTTTGGTGCGGTGAAGACAAAATCGTAACCTTGCTGTTCCTGATAAATGTCAAAGGAAGCAAGAATTGAGGCAGAAAGCTCGGAAAGGTCGAAGAACTGTTTATGAAGCACGACCTTCTTCGTCTGCATGGCAGAAATGGAAGCCATATCACTTACGAGCCTGCTCATGCGTTCGCTTTCATCGATGATAACCTGAAGATGGGCATTCCTCTTTTCGGGGTTCTCACCCGACAAATCGCGGATCATCTCCGCATAGGAACGAATCATGGTCAGCGGCGTCTTAAGGTCATGCGAAACGTTGGCAATCAGATCCTTCTGACGAGCGTCCGCATTTCCGAGTTCGTATGCAGCTGTGTTGAGGGTTTCCGCCAGGTTGTTTATCTCTGAATACGAATTGCCACGGAATTTCACGTCGTAATTTCCTCGTCCCATTTCCTTCGCTGTGGTGGTGATGCTCTTAATCGGCCGCGAAATCCTGTTTGCGAAATAAATCGCAAGAGAAAAAGCTCCAAACAATGTGATAATTGTTACATAAAAGAGCTGATTTTTGAGAATATCCACAGTCGAACTTACCGGATACAGCGGCGAAAAAATGTAAAGATACACTTCGTTGCCCGGGGCTTTCCGCAGGTAGCGGGCATACGCCAGGGTGCTGTAATTCTCGACGCCGGAATTTATTTTGTAAGAAACACATCCGCTGTTTGACTTCGAAGCGTCAAGCATTGCCTTTAGCTTGGGAAGCTGATCCTTGTATTGATAAACCGGGAGTATGCTGTCTGACTCAGGCATAAAGAGCAGAACCCTGCCGCCGGATTCCATCATCACGTAAAAGTCGTTGCTGATCGACAATTCCTGGATGTTCTCGGTGAGCTCCGAGTCGTTTCGCTCATAGGAATGGCAGATGGAAGCGGAAATGCGGTTTACCTCCATGATTTTCATATGCTCGTAATAGTTGTTCAAGAAGAAAATCTGCAGGAACCAAATCAAAATTACAATTCCAAGTCCCAAAGCGGCGAAGTAAATCCAAAGCCTGAATTTTATGCTTTTTGCATCGAAACTAATTTTCGTACTCAAATTTATAACCTACCCCTCTGAGTGTAACGATGAAATCTCTGTACGGTCCAAGGTTGTTGCGCAGATTTTTGATATGCGTATCAATGGTTCTGTCATCTCCGAAGAAGTCATAACCCCAGATATCGGACAGAAGCTTGTCTCGCGAAAGAGCAATGTTTTTGTTCTTTACAAGATAGAAAAGAAGCTCGTATTCCTTTGGCGTCAGTTCCACTTTGTTGCCGTCCACGGTTACCGTTCTTGCCGGAATGTTGATTTCGAGGCCATCGAATTTCATTATTTCCTGCGCGGCCGGAGCGGCAGCCTTTCTTCTGGAAAGCACAGCATTCACTCTTGCCATGAGTTCCTTCGGACTGAAAGGCTTTACAACGTAGTCATCAATACCGAGCTCGAAACCGAAGAGCTTGTCGTATTCTTCCCCTCTTGCGGAAAGCATGATGATAGGAATGTCCTTTGTTTTTTTGATCTCCTTGCATGCCGAAAAACCGTCAAGCTTCGGCATCATGATATCCATAATAATCAAATCGTAATCGTTCAGTTTGCATAAGCCGACCGCACTCATTCCGTCAGCTGCTTCAGTAACTTCGTACCCGCTGAATTCTGCATATTCTTTTATAACCTCACGAATTTTAGGTTCGTCGTCAACTACCAGAATTTTATACATTTTGTTCTCCTCCTTAGGGAAATCTTTGCCTTTATTTTAACATAAAATACCCCTCAGTCAAACATTTTAAGATAAATATATATTGACACGGTAAAAACTCTGTGATATTATGATAAATTTTTTGACCGCTTGACAGACGCCCCCATAATCTTTTATACTAAGGGTATAGATATAGAATGGAGGGAGTATGTCATGTTTTCGGTGGGTGATAGAATTGTTTACCCGATGCAGGGCGCAGGAGTGATACAGGATATAGAAGAGAAGCGAATTCTCGGAGAATCCAAACAGTATTATATACTCCGTCTGCCGTGCAGCGATATAAACATAATGATCCCCGTAGATTCAGGCGAAAGCATTGGAATCAGAGAGGTTTCCGCGCGGGAAGAAATGGAGGATGTCCTTCGTCTTCTCGGTGACGAAAGCACACCTATGGACTCTAACTGGAACCGCCGCTATCGTGAGAATATGGATAAGCTCAAGAGCGGTGACATCAGACAGGTGGCCGAGGTCGTAAGAAATCTCGTCAGAAACGACAGGGAAAAGAAGCTGTCTACGGGCGAAAGAAAGCTTTTGACGGGGGCAAGAAGAATTCTTGTCAGCGAGCTTATCTTATCCATGGACATAAGCCAGGATGAGGCAGAGGCTATGGTTGAAGCCGCAATTTAAGAGCATGAAGAAACCTGTATAAGCAGGCTTAGTATTAAGCTCGCGTAATATTGAGCTTAATCGGGATGCTTTAACCGGGACATATCTATGAAATATCGAAGAAAGGGGGAAGAAAAATGTTTCGAAGATTTTTTAGAGCATGTTTTACATTTTTGGGGGCACTGATAGGATATGAATGTTTTGCGCTGTGCAGATATCTGGTTACACAGACCGACTTTGCGGGAGGGAATGCCGCAATCACGAAGGCAGAGGAAACCTGGTTTGCAGCCTTTTTCGTCATTATTTTTGGAGTTATTTTTTTTCGTATCGCACCGGCGCTCACAAGGCAGAGCAGAAAAGTGGCAGACAATATCGGAAACGACTTGCAGGGCATATCGCCGAACGAGCTGATCGGCGGCACGCTGGGGCTGGTAATCGGACTTGTGATTGCATTCCTGCTGACGAGAATCTATCAGGACGTGGTAAATCAGAAGACGCTTTATCTGACAATTACGATATGCATGTACCTGACTTTGGGATTTTTGGGTGCGGTTGTCGGCAATAAGAAAATATCGGAGCTGTTAGCCATGACCGGCGGAAGGAAAGCTGCCACGCAGGTCAAGACACAAGTTGAGGAAAACAGCTACGGATATAACGCGAAAGACAAAAAAAGCGCGAGAATTCCGAAGATTTTGGATACCAGCGTAATCATTGACGGCCGGATTTTGGAAATCATGAAAACGGGATTTCTTGAAGGACCGATTGTAATACCTGAATTTGTGCTTGTTGAACTGAGACATATCGCGGATTCTTCCGATGGATTGAAACGCAACAGAGGAAGAAGAGGCCTTGACATTCTCAAGAAGATTCAGACAGAATACGGCATTGAGATTTACAATACCGATTCGGAGAAAGCACTGAAAGAAATTCCGGAAGTAGATGTAAAATTACTCAAGCTCGCACAGATCATGAAAGGAAAGGTCGTTACAAACGACTTCAATCTTAACAAGGTTGCGGGAATCAAAGGCGTTGCGGTTCTGAACATAAACGAACTGGCAAACGCACTTAAACCGATGGTAATTCCGGGAGAAGCCATGACGGTTACGCTTATTAAACAGGGTAAAGACAGAAGTCAGGCAGTTGCTTATCTTGACGACGGAACCATGATTGTTGTTGAAGACGGACGCAGCAGAATCGGCGAGACCGTTCAGATTAATGTTACAAGCGTTCTGCAGACCGCTGCCGGCCGCATGATATTCGGAAAGATGAAAGAGTATGTATAGAGACAATAGAGTAATTGCAATTATAGTAGCTGCCGGTCGTGGCAAACGGCTTGGCAGCTCTTTGCCGAAACAGTTCCTGAAAGTACGGGGCAGAACGATACTTGAGATGTCCGTAGAGGCTTTTGAGCAAAACAAATACGTTGATGAGATTTTTGTTGCTGCCAATGCGGACTATTGCGAGCTTACGGAAAAACTTTGCCGGGGCTTTTCGAAGTTAAAAAAGATCGTTGCGGGCGGTGCAGAAAGACAGGATTCTGTTCGTGCGGCACTTGACTGCCTGCGGGGTGAGAACGGCATTGTGCTTGTGCATGATGCGGCCAGACCGTTTGTAAGCGAAGCAGTCATAAATGCGGTTATCGAAGGAACTGCCGATTTCGGCGCTGCAATCCCGACGGTGCCGGCTAAGGACACCATCCGACAGGTTGACGGGACAGGAAGCCGCACGCTTCAAAGAGAAACGCTTGCCTGCGTGCAGACTCCGCAGGGATTCCGCATATCGCTTCTCAAGCATGCTTTCGAAAAAGCACAGGCAGAAGGATTTTTGGGGACGGATGATGCTTCACTTGTTGAGAGAATGGGTATAAATATCAGCATGGTGCAAGGCGAAGATGCGAATCGTAAAATCACAACCAGGGAGGATCTTGAAGCCGAAATGCGGATAGGAACAGGCTATGATGTACACAGGCTGGTTGAAGGAAGGCCGCTTATTTTGTGCGGCGAGCAGATTCCCTACGAAAAAGGTCTTTTGGGACATTCCGATGCAGATGTTGCGCTTCACGCATTGATGGATGCAATGCTCGGAGCGGCAGGCCTTGGGGATATAGGAAAGCATTTTCCGGATACGGATGAGCGGTATCGTGGGATTTCCAGCATGAAACTCTTGCAGAAAACCGCCGAACTTTTGCGTGAGGCGGGATATTTCCTCGGAAATGCCGATATTACGATAATTGCACAGAGACCGAAGATTGCGGGGTACATCCCCAAGATGCGGGCTAATATTGCAGAGATAATGAACTGCGATGAAAACAAAATAAACATAAAAGGCACGACGACCGAAAAACTCGGTTTTGTCGGGCGTGAAGAGGGAATCGCTTCAGAGGCGGTTTGCATATTATACAGATATTGAAATATAGAGGTGACAAAGGAATGAAATTATCACAAATGCATTTTCGGACACTCAGAGAAGTGCCTAACGAAGCAGAAATACCAAGCCATATTCTCCTGCTCAGAGCCGGAATGATCAAAAAAACCGTTGCCGGCATATACAGTTATATGCCGATGGGGTGGAGAACAATCCGCAAAATCGAGCAGATCGTAAGAGAAGAAATGGATGCACAAGGTGCGGAAGAAATGTATTCGCAGTGTCTCCAACCGGCGGAACTTTGGCAGGAATCGGGAAGATGGGATGCTTACGGCCCGGAAATGTGGCGTATCAAAGACAGAAACGGCAGAGATTTTTGTCTCGGACCGACAGCGGAAGAAGTTTTTACGGATGTCATGAAGAATGATGTCTCCTCACACAGACAGCTTCCTCGCATGCTGTATCAGATTACCGATAAATACAGAGATGAAGCACGCCCGAGATTCGGAATGATGCGCTCAAGAGTGTTCATTATGAAAGATAATTATTCCTTCGACAAGGATGCAGCGGGACTGGATGTAAGCTATGACAAGATGTTTGAGGCATACAGCAATGTTTTCACAAGATGCGGGCTTTCCTTCCGTCCGGTAGAAGCCGACACGGGGGCAATCGGAGGCTCAAACTCGCACGAGTTTACAGCGCTTTGTGAATACGGAGAATCCGAAATCGCATACTGCGACTGCTGTGACCTTGCGGCAACGGTGGAAAAAGCAGCATGCGTGGATGCGGCTTCTCAGGATGGCATTGAAATGCTTCCACTTGAAAAGGTGCACACACCGGGAACCAAGACTATCGATGAGGTGGCAGATTATCTGAAGCTCGACAAGAAGCAGACGATAAAGGCACTGCTGTTTGTGACTTATGATGCTCTCGGAAATGAGAATGGGTATGTTGCGGCATTTATACGCGGTGACAGAGAACTGAATATGACTAAACTTGTGAATGCTTTGAACATTAACGAGTATGCGATTGAGTTTGCGGATGAAGAAAAAATGTCCAAGGCAACCGGCTGTGTAGGCGGCTTCACCGGTCCTATGCATCTTCACGACTGCAAGATTGTCGTTGACAGCGAGCTTCCGGGACTCAAGAATCTATGTGCCGGTGCATGCGAAACCGACCACCACTATATCAATATGAACTACGGACGCGATTACGAAGGTGATATCGTTGTTGATATAAAGACTCTGAAGGAAGGCGATGCCTGTCCGATTTGCGGTGCTCCGGTCCGCCATGCAAGAGGCGTTGAAGTGGGACAGATTTTCAAACTCGGAACGAAGTATTCCGAACCTATGAAGGCATATTACAAAGACGAGAACCAGCAGGATAAACCGATTTGGATGGGCTGTTACGGAATCGGTGTTTCCCGTACCTTCCAGGCGATCATCGACATGCCGCAGAATCACGACGAAAACGGCATAATCTGGCCGATATCGGTAGCACCTTATCATGTTATCATCACGGAGGTAAAACCGGGAGATGAGCAGCAAGATGCGGTAAGCCAAAAAATTTACGATGAACTTACCAACGCAGGTGTCGAAGTTTTATGGGACGACAGAGACGAACGCCCGGGCGTAAAATTCAAAGATGCCGACTTAATTGGAATTCCGGTTCGCATCACGGTCGGAAAACGTGCGGGAGAAGGCGTTGTGGAATACAAGCTCAGACGCGATGCAGACAAAAGCGAAAAGAGCGCAGAAGAAGCGGTTGCAGATACAATTGCAATTGTAAACGCCGAAAGAACAGGCAGAAACTATATGAAATAGAACAAGGAGAACGTGAGAAATGAAGAAGTTTGTAATTGAAATGATGAACGGCGATGTAATGAAGGGCGAGCTTTACCCGGAAATCGCACCGATAACGGTAGAAAACTTTGAAAGTCTGGTAAATGACCATTTTTATGATCACCTTATTTTCCATAGAGTCATTCCGGGCTTCATGATTCAGGGAGGCTGTCCTCAGGGCAACGGAACAGGCGGACCGGGACACACCATCAAGGGCGAATTTGCCGCAAACGGCATCAAGAACGATCTCAAGCACACGAGAGGGGTTCTCTCAATGGCAAGAACCATGGCTCCGAACTCCGCAGGCTCACAATTTTTCATCATGGTTGCGGACGCTCCGCATCTTGACGGTCAGTACGCGGCTTTCGGCAAGGTAACAGAAGGAATGGAAGCTGCCGACAAGATTGTAAGCACAAAGAGAGATTATAACGATCGTCCGCTCGACAAGCAAGAAATTAAGACGATAACGATAGTGGAGGAGTAGAAATAGATGGCTTTTTTTAGAGAAGTCGGTGAAGATATCAGAAACATGGTGGATAAGGATCCCGCGGCCAGAAACGGTCTTGAGGTTCTGATCTGCTATCCGGGAATCTGGGCACTCATCTGGCACAGACCGGCGCATTGGCTGTACAAACACCACTGCCCATTCCTGGCGAGAGTGATATCGCAGCTAACCAGATTTTTTACGGGAATTGAAATCCACCCCGGTGCTAAGATAGGGAGAAGATGCTTTATCGACCACGGCATGGCGGTCATAATAGGTGAGACCGCGGAAGTCGGTGATGATGTAACAATTTATCAGGGCGTTACGCTTGGAGGAACCGGAAAGGATACCGGGAAAAGACATCCAACCATCGGAAACCGCGTTGTGGTAAGTTCCGGTGCGAAGGTGCTGGGGCCGTTTAAAGTCGGTGACGATGTAAAAATCGGTGCAGGCTCGGTTGTTTTGAAAGAGGTACCTCCTAACTGCACGGTTGTCGGCATCCCGGGAACCATCGTCAAGAGAAACGGAAAAAGCACAACGCAGGATCTCAACCAGGTTGATTTACCGGATCCGATTGCTGTGGAAATCGAATGCCTGCGTAAACGTGTCATGGAACTCGAAAAAATCCTGCAGACGGAACACAAGATTGAGGCGGGCTGCATCGACTGCGCAGGCTCGTCTAACTTAGAAGAAACGCTGATAAATGTCATTCGTGAAAAAAACGAGAAGAACCAAGAGAAAGAGGGAAGCGAAGATGAAAATTTATAATACGCTTACAAGAAAAAAAGAGGAGTTCGTGCCGATTGAAGAGGGAAAGGTTAAGATGTATGTCTGCGGACCGACCGTATACAACTATTTCCACATCGGAAACGCAAGACCTTTCGTTGTTTTCGACACGCTCAGAAAATATCTGGAATACCGCGGTTACAAGGTGAAATTCGTTCAGAACTTCACCGATGTAGACGACAAGATTATCAACAGGGCAAAGGAAGAAGGCGTAACGGCGCCCGAAATCTCAGAAAAATATATCGAAGAATACTATAAGGACGCGGCAGCGCTCAATGTAAAGAAGGCGAATGTGCATCCGAAGGTATCGGAAACCATGGACGATATCATCAAATTCGTTCAGGATTTGATTGACAAGGGATATGCCTATGAATCACAGGGAGATGTATATTACAGAACCCGCAAATTCGACGGCTACGGCAAGCTCTCCGGTAAGAACATCGACGAGCTTATTCAGGGTGCAAGCGAAAGAACCAGAAGTGCGGACGACATGAAGAAGGAAGATCCACTTGATTTCGCACTTTGGAAAGCTCGCAAGGAAGATTCCGAAATCGCATGGGAATCACCGTGGGGAATGGGAAGACCGGGCTGGCATATCGAATGTTCCGCGATGGCGAAGAAATACCTCGGCTCGACAATCGATATTCACGCAGGCGGCGAAGACCTTCAGTTCCCGCACCACGAAAACGAAATCGCACAGTCCGAAGCGCATAACGGATGTGAATTTTCGCATTACTGGATGCATAACGGATATATCAATATCGACGGCACGAAGATGTCGAAGTCGCTCGGAAACTTTAAGACTGTTCGCGATCTGCTTCAGCACTATGACGGCGAAGTTTTGAGATTCCTCATTTTGAGCGGTCAGTACAGAGGTCCGATTGACTTTAACTCTGAAATTCTGGAGCAGTCGAGGAATGCGATGACGCGTCTGAGAAACGCAAAGTCAAACCTCAACCACCTGATTGAAACCGGAAGCGGCAGCATGACGGACGAAGAAAAGGAAAAGCTTGCAGGATATGATAAATACAGACAGGAATTCATCAAAGCGATGGATGACGACCTGAACACGGCAGACGCCATTTCGGCGGTGTTTGAGCTTGTAACGGCAATCAACACGGCTGTAAAGGATGGAGCAAGCAAAGAATTTGCAGAAAAATCGCTGGCAACTCTCATGGAGCTTGCGACTGTGCTTGGGCTTCTGCAGCAGGATGTAGAAGAAAAGGTTGAAATCGACGATGAACTTGCGGCACTTATCGAAGAAAGACAGCAGGCAAGAAAAGAGAAAAACTTCGCAAGAGCCGATGAAATAAGAGATATGCTCAAGGCTCGCGGACTCATCCTCAAGGACACACCGCAGGGCGTACAGATTATAAAAGAATAAAAAAGAAAGTTAAGAGGAACACGCATTGGATAATACAGAAATCAAAGCACGAATTGCACAGGAGAATAAGGGAAACGCGAAAGCACTTTTACCGATAGCCGTTTTTCTTGTGATTTTCATAGGAAGCGGAATCATTGCAAATGACTTTTACGCAATGCCGACGATTGTTGCATTTATGATTGCACTTGCAGTGGCGTTCTGCCAGAACCCGAAACTCAAATTTCAAGATAAAATCTCGGTCTGCACCAAGGGCATCGGCGACGATAATGTTGTGACGATGTGTTTCATCTTTTTAACTGCAGGCGCGTTCAGCGGTGCGGTAACCGCGGCCGGCGGCGCGGACAGCACGGTATATCTGGGGCTTTCCTTGATTCCGAGCCAGTTTGCGGTTGTGGGACTGTTCTTGATCGGATGCTTTATCTCCTTATCCATGGGTACATCGGTTGGAACTATCGTTGCGCTCGCACCGATTGCTGTCGGCGTAAGCAATGCCACGGGATTTGTAATGCCGCTCTGCCTTAGTGCGGTTGTATCCGGTGCGATGTTCGGCGATAATCTTTCGATGATTTCCGATACGACGATTGCCGCTGTAAGAACGCAAGGGTGCGAAATGAGCGATAAGTTTAAAATGAATTTTAAAATCGTTCTTCCGGCAGCGATTGTAACGGCACTCATATATTATATTATGACAATGCACGGTTCTTCTGAGCTGGAACTCGGAGAATATAACATATGGCAGGTGTTTCCGTATCTGCTTGTCCTGATTGGCGCGCTTGCAGGAATTAATGTTTTCGTTGTTCTTATTTTCGGAACCATTGCTTCCGTGATTGCAGGTGTTGCTACAGGCGCGATGGCGACGAACGAGATTTTTACAAGCATCGGGACGGGCGTTATGTCAATGTATGATATTACGGCGATTACGATTACGGTTGCAGCTATTGGTGCACTTGTCAAGGAATATGGCGGAATCGACGCGGTACTGCACTTCATTCACAAAAACACAAAGAGCAAAAAAGGCGCACAGCTCAGCATTGCAGCTTTAGTTGCAGGTGTGGACCTTTCGACTGCCAACAACACGATTGCAATCGTACTTGCGGGACCGATTGCCAAAGAAATCAGCCTGGAATATGACATCGACCCGAGGAGAACGGCGTCGCTCCTCGACATTTTCGCCTCGGTTGCACAAGGACTCATTCCTTACGGCGCACAGATGCTTTATGCGGCTGCAGCGGCGGGCATTACGACCTACGCGATTATTCCGTATACCTTCTATCCGATACTTATGGCTGTAAGCGCAATTGTGTTTATCTTTGGATTTTCACAGAAGGAGACAAAACAGAGGAAAACAGAAGATGAAGCAACTGAATCCTAAGGAGATCAATACGACGGCGCTCGCCTATATCGGCGACGCCGTTTATGAAATATATGTAAGAGAACATGTGCTGGGACAGGATCTCAGGGGCATGGACAAAAATTTCGGCGCACATGTGGATGCGCTTCATAAACGAGCGATTCGTTATGTCCGCGCGGATGGGCAGGCGAAAGCGGTAAAGGCGATGCTAAACGAAGGTTTCCTCGGCGATGAGGAAGCGGCACTTGTCAGACGCGCCCGCAACCACAAAACCGCATCGAAACCGAAGAATGCAGACGCTATGGACTATAAGTACGCCACGGCATTTGAGGCTCTGATAGGTTTTTGGCACCTATCGGCGCAAGCCGGCGGTGACGACGGCGCGGCTGCAAAGCAGCGTATGGAAGAAATCATTTTTAAGGCATTTGAAAAAATCGAAACATAAATACAGCAGGAGTCGGTTGTCCGGCTCCTGCTGTGCAATAAAAACAATATCTACAATTTTTCAATTTCTTCAGCAGAAAGCCCGGTTATTTCTGCGATGTCAGCATTCGGGATGTTTTTCTCCTTCATGTTTTTCGCAATTTCACGCTGTTTCTGCGCGGCGCCGGCAGCCTCACCTTCGTCATATCCATAGTGCCAACGGATGTTCATTTCTTCTTCTATCGTCATAATCTCAGTCACCTCCGTATCGCGGTTGACTTCCTCGACCTTTTCGTGGATGCGTTTGACGAAATCGTCATTTTCGTCGACTTCCTCGCGCTCCACATAGGTAAAGAAAGTTTCCAGTTCTCTCGGAATCTTGCCCTTCGGACAATCAATTGCTAAGATTATTGTATAGGTTTCATCATCTAATTGCAACTGTAAATTTTTATCTATCATTTGGAATTGATAGATTGCTTCGCCCATTTCAAACGGGTCTTTCATGCAGATGAAAATGACATAACTCGGCTTGAGGTCTTTATAGGGTCTGCCTTTCTTCAAGAAATGTGTGTCCATGCTCGTCCTGCATGACGAGTGCAAACATCAGCTTGTTGCTGAACTTGTATTTAGCCATGTTTTTTCTCCATTTCCGAGCTTGCGCGCGTGCTCTGATTCATACAGAATCTGTAAGATAATAATAGCATAATATGGAAATAAATACAATACATATACTGGGATTTACCCCGAGGAAAATTCCGAC